>Ga0315315_10000831_pt1 | contig 27459 bp, 19 predicted proteins | sample M140m3416metaG_FD_203699 | JGI IMG/M metagenome (GOLD analysis project Ga0315315, IMG submission 203699) | Ammonia-oxidizing marine archaeal communities from Monterey Bay, California, United States - M1 40m 3416 | ecosystem: Environmental > Aquatic > Marine > Intertidal zone | place: USA... | reverse complement strand
ATCATATAAATGAGTTCATCCATGTTGATCTTAACGCCAACGGCAAGATCGTATGAGGTTACTTTACCTCCATAGCCTACTATAGCCATGTTATCGCTCCTTTATTTAGTAGTGGATTGTCTGTTCTTTCTCTCCCGCAACAGTCCTTCATACTTTGAGCGATTATCAGCAAATTCTTTGACAGGTATGTTGTCACCATCAGCTTTAACATATGGAACAAAAGAACCATCGGCTCTATGCTCTCCGGCTTTTCCTCTTTCCCAATTATTATTTGGTCCACGAGGAGGAACCTTGTTTCGTGTCCTGTTCGGAGTAGCATCAGCCGTTAAAGCTGGTGACTGAAGAATCCGTTGTGCGGATTCCTCACCACATTCAGAGCAAACCTTTACAGGTTCGTCCTTCATGCTTTGTACTAACTCCCAAAGGAAGAAGCACTCCTTACATTCATAAACATATGTAGGCATTAGATGTCAGATACAACTCGTTCGTCGCCTTGACCAGCGGCTTCAAGCACAGTGTGTACAAATCTTGCCGCCGATTCATCTTTCGGACGACCCGAATCATACGATTTCTGAAACTCTTGAAACCCTTGTTCATAAGGACTCTGAGTAGTTGCCTCTACTGAAACACTATCTTCAGCTAAAGCCTGTCTCTGTTGTGATACTTGCGTATCAGTCTCATTAACAGTGTCCTGCGCCGGTTCCGGTTCTTCAACGGGAACAGGGGTAGGAACTAATTCCTGCCATTCAGCCTGTATGGATTCTGTTTCCAGTTCTCCATCGTAAGCCTTAAACAAGAGTTGCCCTGCTTTAGAATCAGTATCAACACCAGCTTTCATAAACGCCATTTCTCGTTTCATCTCCTCAAGTTCTTGAGAAGCTTGACGACCACGTTCTGCGGCATCTCGTAATTCTTTGATGCCACTGGTTTCATCTGCCATATCTATCACTCCCTTTGCTGTCGCACATAGTCGGAGGAACTATGCGGTGCGTGACTACTTTAAGTTTCCCCAGTCGTCACTATCTGGTTCAACCTCCACTACATACTCATTAAGGGCGTGGGTGATCCTAATGGTTGTGGCACACGATGGGCCGAGCTAACGGCTCGCCAACGGCCAATAAGATTATTATAGCGGAATATCAGTCCGCATCAAGGAATATGCACTCTCCGGGACATTCTTCTGCCGCTTCAATAACCACTTCTAACAGGTGGTCAGGTACTTTAACTGACTCTCCCATACGATGAGTGGGTTCTTTAGGTACAGGAGTGCCTACTTCTCTTACATAAAATAAGCCGTCATCATACCCAAAGAATACATCAGGTGCTATCTCTTCGCATAACCCATCACCTGTACATAAGTCTTGGTCAATCCAAACTTTTGGCATCAGCCGGGATGGTTTTCAAGGAATTCCGCATAGGCTTCAGGACTATTTAGAACTATGGTCATACCACCCTGATAAGGACTAGGGTCATTCTTCCCTAGAGTTACAGTGATTGTTCCTATTAATGTACCTATAGCTACCAACAAGGCTGTTATCGCTGTAATAAGCTTAACAGTCTTATTCATTTTCTTCGTAGAAGTTTCTACCCCATGTCTTACTTTGAATGGCTTCTTCGGCTAGATATATACGATCCCAGATCGTACTAAATTCTGACGGAACCCAAGCAAGCGAAGCGATGATCTCTTTCATCTCATCAACATCCCCTTTAATTGTTTCTAAATCACCTGCCATAGCGCTTGTAATATGAGAAGGAGTAAAACGGCTAAGGTCATCGACCCTAGCGCTCCGCAAATCATCAAGACCGCCAGCATTTTCCATGACACCTTGAGATATTTCATCAAGTTTTGCCAGAACTGTACTGTCTGTTCCAGTGTTTCCTTCAATTACCTGCACCTGTTTTTCCAAATCGTCGATCCTGCCAGCAATACTAGCCGCATTCCATACTACGACTCCACTGGTAATAGCCACGGACATGATGAGTCCGAGGGTTATCTTGGATACTTTGACTTGTTTGAGGTCGGTAACGTCAGTCATTAGCTGGCGGCTGAAGCCGATCCATCACCAAAGCGTGATGCAACAACACTCTTAACAAGGCTAAGAACAGCAGTACCTCCTGCAATTCCAGCCGCTTTCATACTTCCCATGTCACCAATAGTGAACACAGCAAGGAATGACTGCGCGAATGTGGCAACCACTCTTTCTAGTACATCTTTGTTAAACATTATTTACGTTTACCTTTCTTTATCTTTTTATATGGTACTTTCTTTGCTTTCCCTTTTGAAGAGCTTGTTGCATATTTAGGCATTTGCACTCCCGAATCCTGTAGTTGTACCTGAAATCATAGCACCACCTCCACCAGCGAATTCTGCTAGTCTTTCTTTTTCTCTTTGCTCAACTGAATTACTATCATCCAAATCAAATTCTTGCTCAAAGCCTTCTCGTTCTATACTAAGATCCTGTTCTCCTTGTTTCTCAGCAAAAAGACTAGCCTTATCTTGCAGAGCATCTAACTTGAGCCATAGTTCTCTTTGAGTTAAACCTTGTCGAGCTATCGCTTTAGCAGACTCTTCCCTTACATCCATAGAAGTATCCAAATTTAAACGCATCCTAGCTTGACCAGCTACTTCAGCTGTAGCAACTTCATCTTGTAACTGTTGCCAACTTCCACCCCACTCATCAGTAGGATCAAGGAAAGTTTTCAATAAATTTTGCATTCCCATTTCTTCACCAAACCACTCATAATATATATCAGTTACTTCAGTCGGGACATTACCAAGAACCCTCATAGCTGTATTCAAACGATTCTCTACTTCAACCTCTCCGACTGTGTTAACAAGCAAATTGGTAACCAGTCCGTTAAAATTAAGAGATTGGTCACCGACATTGTACCTAGTTAAAAGTTTTCTAATAGAAGTTTCAAAATCTATGTAATCGCTTGCAGAAATAGGAGTGACTCCAGCGGCTCGCATTGTGTCAATAGCAGGGAATCTTTGTTTAAATACTGGTGTTCCTTGTATATCCACTTCAATATTCTCCATATCATAAGTAGGATCTAATACTCTTTCTTGCGCCCAATCCCATAATTCGTCAGCCATATTTATAGGTATGCCTATACTGCTTAACTGTGTTGCAAAATCACTTTTACTTCTAACAGTGGTACTGTCACCCGATGGCACAGTTCCGTCTGCTGGTGGGCTTCCATCCCCCAATCCGCTTACTGGCATTGGCAAACCATCAATAGACATTGGCACATAACCAGTTTGAGAAGCTACCGTACCTGCATGTGTTTCACCCTGAATACGCAGATTACCAGTAGAAGCAAAATGCTCACCATCAGCATTGTTGGGAATCATCATTCCTGCTTGCAATCCTGATGTTCCCGGATCTCTTAATACTAACCCTTGCCCCTCCACAAGTTCCCATACTGAACCAGTACTCATATGCTTAACACCCCAAGTGTTTCTAATATACTTCGATCTGATTTACGTGAATCGGTTTTATATGCTCTTGTTTTCGCATATTGCGGAGTAGGAGTTTTACCACCATCACCTGACATGGCAAGTTCTTCTGCTTTTAATGGATCTAACATTTTTTGAGTACCATCTTCTGCTTCATAAAACATGTTCGATTGGAACCAAGGGTCACTGATGTGCAAATTGTCAGCATTACCTAACTCCCAAACATTAGCAACAGCAGTTCTAGAGTTCAAAAATCTTGCATCTAAAGTAGAACCACTTGATTCTATCCGATCCCATTCGTCATCAGATAGCCACGGATTAGCTATACGAGCATCAGCATAAATTCCTGCTCGTATTTGGGTTGCATCCTTAGCGCCAGCCCACAAATCTTTAGCCAAGTTTTCGGCATCAGTAGCAGATAAAGTTATACCGTTGCCTAACGCTAATTGTATTAAATCATCTGCTTGTTCTGTGATGCTTCCTGTGCTTAATTGTTTTTGATCTTCAGGTATCCAACCTTGAGTGAAGTTGTGTTTAACCGCCTCTTCACCCCAGCCGTCTACAGCTGACCTTAAGCTAGCTTCTCCAAGAAGTTCGAGAGTTTCTCTAGCAACATTACGATACCCAGCGTCACCAAGTATCCCTTTTAATCTTTCAGCTTCTTCTTTAATAAGCGCTTGGTAACTTTGGAAATCGGTGTGTTGCAACATATCCATGTTGCGGTTTGGTTCGTGTTGCCCTTCAGCAGTCCACCAAACTGAATCACGAATACCAGCTAGAAAGATTTCTTTAAGAATCGAAATATCAGCTATCGCATACGTCTCGTCTTCTATTTTTTGTATAAACGCATCAACATAAGGTTTAAGTTCAGGGATCTGATAAGCCCAATGATGCTCCATCCACTCATCTAAACTGGCAGGTAACCCCATTTCGTCACTCATCGATAACACCACCTCTTCTAGAAGGACCAGCTCTTTCAGGTAGTGATTCAGGTGATCTTTCGGATAGACTATCTTCCATAAGCCAACTACCTAACATCTTTCTCAAACCAACAGGATCAGACTTAAGCAACTTCCAATCATATTCAAGACCATCACTTAACATACTGCCGATTTCTTTAGCACCATCCCATAATTTTATACCAAACCTATGAGCATGTTTTTCAGCCCACTCTGGTCCGTACGGATAATCAAACATAATAGCATTACCATCAGACAAATTAGCGCGACGTAAAGTATCAGCCAGCTTAGTTTCTCCCTTACCTTCAAGATTCTTTATCCATTCTTCAGTAAATTGAGGTTCTACCCTCCCCACAACAGGACGCACATGACCCTTACTACTATCTATAAAAGCCTCAGCACTCCTACCAATACGAGCATGTAAACCTAAATTATATTTATCTTTAATTTCCCCTACAGTCATATCACCAACATTAGACGGGTCTAAAACATTATCTAAATCAACAGTCTCAGGATTCAAACGCCCTTGCTCTACTCTCTGATAACGCGCACCAGCATTCCTACCTTCTTGACTGGCAGTCGGAAGAATAATATTCCCTTCTTCCGACTCCCAGTTATTACTTGTCCCTCCATACGCATACTCATTAAACGTGTTCATTGTTTTATATCCGTCGAAATGCTCCCAATTAGGAGTTGTTCTAGGTTCGCTATAAGAATGGTGCATCGCTACAGCAAATGCCGCTTTAGAATTAAGAACTGGATCATACAAATCTTCTACAGAATCAATTCCGGGAATATTCTCTATCGCCCATTGCTTATTAACTCCTGAAATCTGCCATAAACCATACGCTCCACCACTATCATTATCAGTCCACGTATTAGGATTGCCGTTTGATTCAGCTAAAGCGATACCAGTAGCAGTCACAGCTTCTTCAAAAGAAAACCCTGCATCCATAGCAAGCTGTAAAAGTTCGTCAGAGTGGAGATTACCCTCTATTGGGGTATAAGTCATAATGCTTTACCACCCTTATCACGCACCGGCATATTAACCACACTTCTTGGCATCGTAGTACCCCAAAGAATCGAGTTACCTGAACTGATACCACGAGAACTGTAATCTGTTAAAAGATCCATTCTGCCTTCTAAGGTCGTCATCAACTCGTCATAATCCTGTGTGTCAGCTGAACGTGCCGCTGACATGCCTGTATCTGCAAGTCGGAAAATGTCATCAGGAGTAAAACCACTGTTCTTTGAGTGTTCAAAACCTATAGTGTTTGCGTATCTAACCAACCCTGACCGAATCTGATCCCTTGTAGAGTTTGTAATATCACCTTTCATTCTTTTACCCTCTGCGTCAAGACCACCATCAAGCATCATTAAGAAATTTGATATAGCTACATCTTTCCCGATTGGGCTAGAACGGCCTTCCATAAGATCTGCCGCGTGTTGTTCTCTTTCTTTATCTGTTAAAGCCCCGACCTTATTGGCGTAGTTCATAAAATCTGAATTGTTATGCCCGAACCGTATGTTGCTACCCCAATCAGGATCGTCGTTATAAAAAGCTTTTAAAATCTCTTCAGCCATCACAACCTCGTCAGGATTACCACCCATACCCCAAGCCATGTTTCTTTCCTCATCAGTCATGTCACTCAACACTTGATCTATAGTCTTATTTATTTCTTCTTCAGGCATGTTCATTGTAGGAACAAGCCTCTTAGAGAATTTTTCTTTAGCATAGTCAGCGAATCTGCTAGATGCGTCTATCCTAAACTGCCCTTCTGCATCCATATCAGATCCAGCCATCCTTTGAATAACGCCTTCGTTCTGCATTTCTTTCCAAAGAAGTTTAACGTCAGGGTTTAAACCCAATCGTTCAGCTTCATCATAATTTTGAATAATATCCCATTGCATTGCTTTATAAGCATTTATCGTCTGATCGTCAACATGACCCCACCGATCAGGAGGAGGGAACTGACCCATAGTTGGATCCATGTAACCCATCGCATACGCAGTTTGCTGGAATGCTGATATCACAGAAGAACCATTTCCTGAACTGTCGTTAGTCCGATGGAACAAATCCGTAAGGTAAGAAGCCGCGTGTACTGGTCCAACTTTAACCCCGTAATCTCCTGAGAAAAGATCTTGTGCTGTTGTGACTTGCCCAAAACTGGAAGTGTCATACGCTTCGTTAAAGCCTGTAATGATACCGCCATTTTTAGCATCCATAATCATATACGGATTCGCTCTCGTGCTTTTCGTAATGTATTCTTGAATCACTTTATCTCTAGCACCTGAAAGAACCCTGCTTGTCACATCCTTACCGAGTTGTTGCTCCATGTGCTGAATAATATTCTGTGGCATTGTTTGTCCCGATTCACCAGTAGCCATCGGTTCCATACCCATATAGTCCATAGACTGTACTGGCAGAGCATCTGATCCTAAAATTTCATCCCACATTTGTGCTTCATCATTACCTAGCATTGGTATATCAGTTAAAGATTCCATGTCTTGATCTTTGACGTTAACGAAATCTTCAAACCGTCGGTGTGCTTCAGCAAGCAACTGTTCATGCAATCCGGGAATATTAAACCAATCTTCTGCCATATAACCAGCTAAATCATCCCGACCTTGACCAGTTGTAACGTTTATAATATCTAAACTGTCTTGCCCAGCTATGTACTGTTCCAACGTGTTGAAATCTTGTGGCATTTCACCCATTAAATGAGGCTGTTCTAACACGACACGCATAAACTTGTCGTTAGCAGAATTTATAGTATGACCTTCCCAAGCTATTTTTTTAAGAATCTCTTCGCTTTCAGGTGTGGCACCAAAGTCTGATCCAAATTCTGAACCTGTCTCAGCCGTAAGATTACCCAACCCGCCTTGTCCCATAGTGTAACCGTCTTCACTAACTTCATCGTCATCTATTGTCACATCAGTTCCGGGTAATCCGGGTGTCATTGTGTTAGCGATACCATATTGTAAAGCCGCTAATCCTGTGAGTGCAGTTCCTCTTTTTGCCAGTATTTGTCCTGAAGGACTTCTTGCCGCTTCTAACATCCCACCAAGAGGCGTGTTGAATTTTGAAAGAACACCCATATTGACACCTGTATTAACATCCCATTTAGGATTTGGATGACCGGGACCTGTTGGTCGAAGGCTTCTTGTTTGTTTCACACCAGCACTTGTTTGTCCTTTACCAGCGGCAGTTCGACCACTCGGAAGGTTCATAAATTCGCCTTGTACTCTTGGTCTTCGCCCAGTTCTTAATGGTGTAGCACCTTGCGAAGTTTTAGTTAAAATCTTTCTTGGTAAAATCCCCTGCTTGCCTGCTTTTCTGGCTGGGATCAGTTTAGATCCAAGTTTCTTAAATAATTTGAATTTACCTAATCCGGGTATTGGTGCTAATGCAAAAGCAAGTTCAGCAAAAACACGGGCATCAGATGTTGCCTCTATATTAGGGTCACCTAGCTGATCTTGTACTGCTTGGAGTAAAGCAGGATCAAGACCCTCTATATATTCAAGAGTCTCTTCTTCAGACATATCAGAGAAATCCATGACATCGCCAGTAATAGCCTGAAGAATCATCTGTACTTCTTCAATCCATTCGTTCATACTTTTATCAATCCATTCTCAAATTTTGCAACAAAATTCTCTCCCAATAATGGAAGCACTAAACTATAATATATTTCATTTAACCACGGCTTACCACGAACAAAGTCACGAAGAGTCAAATAAACCATCACTTTAACATTGTTCCTTTGTTGTGTAGCTTCGCTAGTTGTTAAGCCTTTTAACTTAAATAAGTCTCTTTGCATCTGAGTAGCTAGTCCCATAACTGCAAGCAAATCTGCTTTATATGGACCTTCAGGAATTTTTTCAGGGTTATTAGCAAGCAACTCTATCTCTTTCATAGAAGCTTCCCGTTTATCCCTCGACCGACCACCCTGATATTCTTTAGCAAACACTGGGTTAGTAGCCATAAACTGTAAATTATCTGAATCCCATTGCCTATCTAAAGCCGAAGTATCCTGCTTACTAGCTAATAATGCGTACTTCTTTTCAAGATAATCTGTTTTCATTTTCTGATACTGAGGCATCGCAGATTTGTAATACACCTCATTCAAAAAGTCTACAGGTGTTTGCAACTCTAAAAGACCGTGTGCTACCAATCTTGCTTTAGCGTCTGCTTCGTAATCATCCTCACCACCAACAAAACCACGATCCATAAAGAAAGCCGAAGTGTTAGGAAAGTTTTTAATAAACGGATCGTTGTCAACAATCCAATCGTTAGATTCTTGCGTCGTGCTTAAAACAGCTACGGTACCTTTTTTATGCGTACCTACCATAAATGGTGTGTGTACAAACGGATCGAACTCGCCTTCTTCAGCAATGATCTTCTCCATCCACATTCCGTAGGCTTCCTCCCAAGGGACACCATTACCGACTAGATCCCATAACTCTTCGTTTTTTTCAAACGCTTCATTGTTCATAAGGTCATGTAACCGTGCAGTAGCAGGACCAGCCCACCATGTCATTGTTTGCAGAAGAGCATACTGTCTACCCATTTGCGCTACTTTATCCATGAATCTCTCCATGAAAACTTCAGGATTAGGTTGAGCCGCTATCTCTTCAGGTGTTGGAAGCTGACCATGCAACCCTAGATACTTGATGACTTCCATCTGAGCTTTGATCTTGCCTTTAGATTCAAAACCGAATCCATCCATTATTGCAGAAACAGGTCGTGCAAGAACTTGTGGAACTACCGCACTCCAAACTACTTCTCCACGATTCTCTGGGGTGAACCTGCCACCTGAAAGGTTGTTCTCAAAAGTCTTTCTGATAGTCGAATCAATGTTAGCGACTAGATTTATAGGGATTGAAAGCAAAGGACCAAAGCCCATCTGACCCATTCTGTCTAAATCATAACCCGGAATTACATGAAGGCTTGAAGCTAGATTTGGTTTAGCTACACTACCTAAGCCTCCCCCAAAAACTTGGTCTACAAGAGGGAATCTATCTAACTGTTCCATTACGAAACCTGTTGTAGCACCTGATCCCGGAATTACAAGGATGTCATTCCCGTATTGGTCTTTTTGAACAATACTCATATCACGTAACGCTCCTGTGAAGAGGTTCAAATTTCGTAACATTAATGGGTTATGCGCTAACCCTCGTGCGAATCTTCTAAGGAACGTGTCCTCAGCGAACCAGAATGGTACAGCTGTATTGACCATTGTTTGGAAGTTTGATCTGATTCTATGGTCATCAATGAACGAACTCGTTAACGTCATCGCCCTTTGAAGACCGGTATCTCTCCACAATTCGAGTTGCTTCTCTAAACCTGCGTTATAAGAAAAGAAATCATCTAATAGCTTTGCATCAACTTTAGTGTTTGAACCAGCCATCACATACAGTTCTTCAAAGAACTCTTTTATTTGTGGCGGTAACGCTAAAGGCGCAATTTCTTCTGTGCCGTTTAATATCAACTCTAAACTGTTTTCAACACCCTTTTTGTTTCTGTTTTCTATAGCGTAGAAAAGGCTGGTAACAGGATCATCTGCATCAGGTACTCGACTCAAAGCGTTTTGCTTTACAAAATCTTCCCATCCGGCAATAACTAACTGTTTATTATCATTAACGCTAGATGTTTTACCTAAGCGAGTATTAAGAGTCTTGAATCTATCAGGTGCATGGAAATACGTTTGCCTGAATCCTTCCGACTGCTTCATGCCTTTTGTCAGATACTCATGGAATAACGGTTCCCTGACCATTGCTCCTAACATTGGGTGAACAACACCATCAAAGAATCCTCTAAAGAGTTTCAAATAAAACGCACCTTGTTCTTCTGCTTCAGCAGGAGCGAAACCTACCAATTCTTGCGGTGCATTGCTCCACCATGAGTCATTATCAGCATTAGTTCCCATGCGACCAGCATCAATAGGAGCATCATTAATCACTTCATCAACCCAAGGATGGAAAACTTTAAGTGGCTGAGTAGTACCCAACCTTCTATGCTCATTCGTGTACGTATGTAAAATATGATCTATAACAAGTTGCCCAGTTTCTGAAATTTTATTATGAATTGTCGGACCACTAAATATTTGTTCCTCAAGATCCCATTCATCAGGTTTATACCACGACAATTCATAAGAATCATTAGGATCAATAATTGCATTAGGGCGAAGCTTGTCTTTATGCCTAGCTACTATCTTTTTACTTGTTTGATATTCGCCATTAGCTGACATAGGCACAGGTGTAAGACCCTCAAACGGACTTAAACGATGTGAACCTATACCAAATACTGTTTTCCCCCTTAATCCACTTCCTCCCATTTGTGCAGAAGTAACAGCACCACTACCGTCACTAGCAAAACCATAAACATGATTCATTGTGCGTATATCACCAAACGAAGCGTTACTTTCTGTTGAAGTTAAACCACCACGTTCAAGATCCCAGTCAGGAGTCTGAGCATTCTTTTCTCTTTCTCTTCTGTAATATCCGGGTTTGTTGAAGAACTCATCACCATGAAGATCCTTAGTTCCTATCCTTGGCATACCTATCTGTTCAACAGGGATGCCTTTCATTTCTGCGATTGTTTCTACAACACTTTCAGCTATAGCCTTAGCAACCATTGGATCTGTAGAAGCTGTAACTAATGGGAAATGACCCGCATCAGCCCATTGTTCAGCTAATTTCATGTAAGTAATACCACTATTACGAGCGCCCTTTATACTCACCGCTGGGTTTAATAACTGTGTAACGGCAACCACTCCATCGCTTAGTCTCTTAGGACCAGTTCCACCTATTTCATCTATTTTACGTGTGAGGTTCTTTTGTAATATTTGATGGAATTTATTGGTAGCCCCCACTAATTCAGGATCAGCTATCATTAAAGAAGTCAAATCTTCTGCTATAGAAGTAGGGACCATTGGCACGAAACTTCTTACTACAGAATCTGGTATAGCTTCAGATATGTAAGGGGATGATGGGTCACTAACCATATTTGATCGAACTGCACTGGTATGTGCTTGCTGACCTTCCGGTGTGTTATGCGCCCCAACATATGCCTTTTGCATAGCATCTTTTAAAGAATCCTCTGCATAATGTAATTTGCTTGGATCTTTGTATCTTCCCGGATTTCCAAATAACCAATGTGCTATTTGGGTGCTTTGATTTCCGCGTGGAATACCATCAGTAACATTAGGTATAGGGATACCAAGCTCAGATAAGGTAAGCATGTTAGCTTGATTGGCTCGTGCTACTGCTTCAACATTATCCGCGGGTTTTGTAGCGTAACCGTATCTTAAGCGTGACATTTGTGTTTCCCAAACATAAGCCATTAAAGCAAATTGGTCAGTTAATGGTGTATCCAAACCAATGACAGTATCTATACCACGAGTTTCTGCATATAAGTTTACTAACTCAACAAACCTTTCACCATCACTAAGCTGAGAAGGAACTATGTTTCTTGTCGCAAGTATTGTCACAAAATCATCAGTACGACCCCAACCGAATTGTTTCAAAGAATCAAAAGTTGTCCCTGTGAAATTACGGTTCTCATATGCTTCTTCTATCGCCCTAAGATCAATACTGAACGAGCCGCCAGAATGTGAAACAGACGCTAAATTACCTTCTGGATTAGGAACAGCTTCTACTGATACGCCCCTGATAGGAGATGGGAAAGAAATCAACGGATGATCCGTAGAACCTTGCACACTGCTCTTAAGTTCTTCAAGCAACTCAGGGAATTTACCTGCCCAAAATGTGTCTTTAACAGGATGAGTAATCTGCCCTGATGCTAATAGTTTTTCTCTGAATGTAGGAGACTGATCGAATTTAGCTTGAAGGATCTCTCTCATCAATTCTGTATTCGTATCAGTATCAGGTGCTAATTTGCGTCCTTTGGATTTAGCCGACGCACCTGTAAGGTTTTCAAATCCGGGTACATACTCTCCTGTTTTCCAAGCTTGATATGCGCCTTCTGCTGTTGAAAAATGTACACCCCTGAAAACAAATTCTTCTTGATGGAAGTTGCTTAAGACAGGATTTAAACCTTTATTGTAATGAACTTCTGTTACAACTGATGCTTGTCTTCTCGCATCGGAACCAGCAAGTTCTTTTAATTTAGACATTATATACTCGTATGTTTTCGGCGCTCTTGAAGGCAACTGAGCAAGTCCTGTTCCTATACCATCTGTGGAATAAACTACATTTGCGCCTTCAGGTATTCTTGCGAACGCTTCATCAATCTTTGCTTTAGTAAACTTTTCAAAATCCCTATCTGAAAAAAACGAGGTTTCCTTATTGTTAGGCTCATGTTTAGTAGGGATCCCATAAGCATTAGGTTCATCTCGTATAACAGCTTGTCCAGCTTTACCTTTGCCAGCAATATTATCTCCAAAAAGATATACCGTGTCAGGATTAGCTCTTAATAATTCAGGAGTCATACGACCGGTTTGTGACATGGTTCTACCTGCAACCATTTTCTCTGCATCGTCTACCCCCGCTAAACGTGCCTGTGAAATCATCGCAGGGTTACTACGCCTGAAAGTAATATTGATACGCGGTCCAAGCCTTTCATGCGACAAACCACGAGTAACTCGATGCTCCCAATTTTGTTGAGTGCCTTCACGCATCAAGAAAATATCACCGTCCTCTAACGGCATATCTATCTTCTCTCTATCGTCGTAATAACCGTATGCTTTACCATCTTCTCGCCGTCTTGGTCTGAATTGGAAGTTTCTTGTTTCACCAAAATTAACCGACGCAATAATCTCTTCAGGACTACCATCGGGAAGTTTGTCGAAATGCCAACCAAGATCAACTGAACCCGAATCGTACCTTTGGATAATAGCTATGTCGTATTTGTAACCTGTTTCTTCTTCAACCCTTTTAAGTATTCTTGCAATCGCAGGAGGCCAACCAGCTTGAGTATCAGATTCTATCCAATCACCCGCTATTGGTCTTTCGTCGCTTAACTTAGCTCCGGGTTTTGATTTACCATCATCAATAAGATTGAATCTTTTACCTGTGTAACCATATGATTCCCCGACTTCACCGACAACAATTATTTTTGGACCTGTTGCCTTGTTCCGTTTATAATGAGCGTCCCACCAAAAATCTGATAACTCACCTAGAAGTTCATCTATAGTAAACTCGCCCCTTAAAGCCGCTGGGTAAGAATCAATTTGCGCTCCACCTTCTTCTAAATGACGGTGGTTAGCTGACTTCTGTGGTTGAGCTTTAAGAGCTATCCCAGTCTCAGGATCAACCATTTCAAAAAGCAACTGTGTGTGTCCTTCGCCATAAGGTCCACCTTTGTACCCATATATTTTCGCTGGTCTGCTTGCCGGAACTGCTATCCCTATTTTAGAGAAAAGTTCTAAAGCCTCATCGTCAAGTTCACGCCATTCTTTTGCAGTTGCTTTTCCGCTTTTAAAGTGTTTAACCATGTCTTCATGGCTCATACGTCGTTCTTTATATAACTGTGCAGGACTTGGTGTCCAATTTTCGGCGGCGGCTTTAGGACTGTACCCTTCAGGCAACGCCCATTCTTCAGGAGTTAAAGTATCTGTTTTACGAACTCCTGTGACACGAACATAAATAGGTTCTGACGGCACCCCGTGTTTTGTTTTAGTGAACTTTAAATAGTCACCAACTTTCACACCTTCCACTTGAATGTCTTTGCGTGTAGTCGCTGTGCGTTGCCCATCTAAAATTGCTGTAAAAGTATCATCCGATGTTATATGAGTGGCTTTAGGTAAAGCACCTGCTTGACCGTAATCAAAATTCATTGGAAAATTTTGTGCCATTCCGGGTTCAAAAACGGAACTGCCACTGAAATCGCGTACTTGCCTACCGAAAGTTCTTGCGGTACGTGAAGGAAGCGCCGCTCCTAAATCACTCCCTTTAATACCCAACGCTTCTATTGTTTCTTTTCTAAACACTTCAAGATAGCGAGGCGATCTGATAACACCATCCACAGGTGGCATCAAAATATCGTGCCATAAATGACGAACCCTATAAGGAATATATGAAAGGACACTGTTTACTAACTCTTCCCACTTACCACCAACGACTGAAGCCTCATTAAGATTGTTTTGTAACACACGCCTCACTCTTGGAGGTAACGCCTCTACAAACGAAAGTAATGACTGCATCGGAGTTTTAGATTCAATACCCGGAATAGCAGGTATGTCCTCTGCTTTCGTGGCTGTTGAACTATCGTAAACAGTTAAACGAGTCACACCATTTTCTGTAACCTCATCGTAATCTCTAGATGCTCTTCGTGAAGCGTCACCTTTAGCTTTGTTGTAAGCAGATACTTCTGCAAGTTCTTCAGCGCCAGCGATTTCCGGTTTACCAAAGTTAGCTTGCGTATCTATTTTCACTCCTGCTGATAATGATGAGTGCATAGCATCAGCAGTCCCACCCTCCCATTTCAATCCAGCTTGTACTTCAGCTGGGTTGGTTTGTGGACTGATGTACTCGAATCGTAACTCTACTGCCCTTGGTCCACCATCTGGAAAATTAGGATCCCAACCTTTAATGTTGTCATCTAGTACAGAACCTTTCTTAACCCAGTTCTTCGGCTTTTTCATTTCCTTTGCGAAGTAAGGGCTTACAAGTGTATTATGAGTAGGGTGCATAAGTTGAGCGATTTCTTCACCCTGACGAGTTTGAGCGCCTGTTATACGAACTAAAACAGTTTGATCGCCTGATTTAATTGCGATTACTTGATTCAGTAATGCTTCGGGATTATCCATTCCGCTCATTTTTCTGAAAGCGGCAAACGGAAGATACGCAACTTTTAAAGGACTTCCCGAATCTTTGCCAAGACCCTTAATTTTATTTAATATAAAACTACGTTTACCAATATCTAAAGTTTTGTCAGCCTCTTGAGTTTCAAACCCCTTACCACTATGAAACGCCCAAGTCCTATCAGGGAGTCCTCTCTCCCCTCCCTCAACCGGACGACCTTCAAGCATTCTCTTATTCCTAATAGGACCAGCTTTAGCACCAGCACCAGTCACCTTGTCCCAAGATTCAGGATGCTTGCTTCCTTTTGCAATATGAGAACCTCTAGATTCTGGAATGTAATATTGCTCTACATTCAAACCTAACCTGTTAGCCACATCTTCTGCATACGAATCCACACCGGCGGCTCCACCCACACGCACAGTAGATCCCGGAGGTAACTGGGCTAAAGAATCATCTATCGCTTTTTTGATTCGTGCTTCATCCTGTTCAGACATAGCGCGAACCATTTTTGTTCTGCCTGTTCCCGGATCAATAATTTTTTTGCCTGTGGCTGGATCTATCTCACTAGTTTGTTTCCAAAACCTTTGCCCAGTAATCATCACAGTTATAGGTTCAGCTTCTTTAGCCGCCTGCAACGCCTGATCTGTTATTTCAGCTCCCTCCGCTGGGATAATCCCACCCTTAGAAGCAGACACATGCCGTGCAGGTATCTCCGCTCTGCCTACATGAAACTCTCTCTGTCCTTGAGTAGGCAACTGTGCGATCAGCTCATTGATAAGCGGAGCTAATCTCGCTTCGTCTTCAGGATTCACAAAATGATTTAATACGTGCATCGCCGCTATAACACCGTCATCTTCTGAATGTATTTCCGCGGACTGAGCTAAAGCCAATATGTAATCTGGGGACTTTCCGGGATTGTTCTCAACTACTCTTAGTCGAGTCGTTGAATAATTCATAGGGAGTTTTACCAACTGTGAAAGTGTCTGCCCGAAACCTGCATCGCGCATAGCGTTATCTAAAGAATTTTTAGTGAAATTAAGATAAGTGTCATGTGTGTTCAGTATGTCTTTAGCTACAGCATCCATCATTGTTGGCTGACTTAAAGCAATTTTTATGTTAGCTAATCTTGCCTCTGCGTCAGCATCCATACGCATCAACAAGTTTTGCGCTAAATCCTGTTTGGTTGGCAAACCAACATTACGCGCCCCTCTACTAATAAGCCTACTAACATAACTGCTCTTACCATGCGCCCACGACTGTATAAACCTAGCTGATTTGGTTATTGTGCCTAAATCCTCACGTAATATTCTGGCTCGCTCAAATTCAAACGCCGCTAATCTAGTAGCGTCATCTTGAAAACCCCAAGCCATTCCTTGTTTCTCAAGAACATTACCTAAAGCCTTACGTGTAATAGCATAATCACCAGCACCACCGATCTCATTCACAGCGCGCAATATCCTGCCGAATGGTTTACCTATTAAAAGACGGTGATCTGCGTCGGACAATTCGTCAATGTTCTTAAGCATCTTGCGACCGTACTCATCCCAAACAATGACCTTACCTGCCGCTGTTCTACCCAATTTATTCTTAACGTAACTTCCCGGACCTTCACGAAGCATCCATGAGAACAACTCTTCTCCACCGTTACGTGCAACGTAACCTAACCGTAATAGAACTGCTGGTCGCCAAACTCTTCCCATCCATTTATCTATCCAAGGAATAGGAGTCGCCCATCCGAACCTCTTATACATATTTATATATTTGGCTACAGCCGCTAATTCCCTATAGTTAGGGATCACGTTCATTCGTGACATTTGCGCTAAGTTCATTTCGCTGACAAAAATACCTCTAGGTGCTTTCATCCCGAATAGGCTTACACCGTCTTGTCTTAGAACATCATAATGGTGGCTTCCATGCCGTATGAATCTGTCAACGAATTGTGTTACATCATCACCTGCGTGTAGCAGGATACCTGATCGCCCAACAAAATCTAAAAGAAATTCGCTTGTTACTATCCAACGTTCTGCTTCATTACCTGTAATGTACTTGCGTATATAACTATTGATTTGCGCTCTTGGCATGTGAGCTAAAGAACCCATACTTACAAGAGCTTTAAATTCTGAGATGGAAGTAAGAGAATCAACGCGGTCTAAGTGACCGGCTTTAGGAACATATGTGATTAAAGATCTTGCAAACTTCGCAGGATAATAAGCCATTGATGTAGCTGTTGCTAAACTAAAGACTTTTAACTTTTCAGCTAACCCTACTTCTGCATTGAAACTTCCAACAGGCGGTATGTTGTCTGTGTAATAGTTTCTTCCAGCTCTCCACCATCCTTTAGGAATAACGTCACCTTTTTGGACGTATCTAACTTTTCCCGTCTCATCAATTATGCGACCGTCACCTTTGTAATAATTTAATAAGTCGCTAACTTCACCTTCGTCTACAAGCCGTTTAAAGACTGTGCCTTCTGTTAATAACTTTTGTTGATGCTCTGAGATTATAGTTACATCATCTAATGTGAAACCTGTGGGCTTCATCATGTTCGCCATTGAAGCCCGTTCATCCATATCAGCGACCTTAAGTAATGAACCTAACTCTTCTTGACTGATCTCTCTTGATAACTTGATAACCCCATTATCAATATCTTCTAGCATTAAAGCATGAAGCGTATTATCTTGGCTTTCTAAAAATTCTCCAGACAATCGTGCAACACCAGCAGTTATATCGTTATGAGGTTTATTGCCGTGGTCAACAGTTTGGTTCATTAAAGTTTTTACTCGTTGCCAAGATTTACCTCTGGAAGTTAAACGAGGAATGAATATTGCATCAGGGTCAACACCACCCATTTTTGATGTCAACGCTCTAGCACCTAAATCATCTTTAAGGAAATTCCAAAAACCATCAAATGTTGACAAATCTTGTGGCTTTACTTTTTCCCCAGTAGCAGTTACCCAACCATCATCCAACCGAACTTTCAAGTTGTATTCAATCATTGACTGAAGCCCTTGATCCATTCCCGGAATTAATCTAGTGAACTCTTCAAGCAACGCATCTGCATCAACACCTGCTAGATCAGGGTGCCTCTTAAGTAATTCTTCTTCTACCTTTGCGTAAGTCGCATCTACACCCAGTTCGTCACGAATAGCTATCCGAGCGTCTTCTGTTTTATTAAGCCTACCGAAAGTTTCATTAACTTTATCTATGAACCTGTTTCTAGCGTTAGCGTTCATTCTGATTAAAGGATTTAATAAACCAACTGCACGTAACCCTTTATGGCTTCTTGACCAGTCCTTCATCAATTCTTCGTGAGTGTTTGCGAGCCTCGCCATTTCTTCTTTAGGTATTTTCCCACCATGCGCTCGGACTATTCTCGAATACTGTTCAGCTAAATCTATTGTCTTCCAAGCATCAGCATTGCGTATACCCAGTTTGGTTAGTTTCGCCGCAGAAAACGCTGGTCCAAGTAGCCATGTTGCCGGATCAAGCATGATCCCTGCTGTTAAAGATCCAGCTGTACCTACCGCTTTGCCATACTTGCTATCAGGTGCCGCGTCTGGCATGAAAGGCAGATACTTGTTGTGCATCCTCATTGAGCCATTGAACATGTCCAATTTGTTTGACTGTAAAACAGCTAATGCTTCTTGACTGTCTTCTCTAGCTAAAGACTCATACCAATTCTCATATAAAGTTATTGCATCTTCTGTTGGTCTGCCCCGTGCTTCCATGTCATCTTGGAAATATTCACCGACCGCATTAGTCCCATCAGCCAAATACATTCTTAAAAGCTTTGTTCTTTCTGGACCCACTAAATCTATAGCATTAGCAATAGTGTCTTTGCTGTAGGAATCATTTTGTACACGGGTGTGGTTCCATGCTTCTCTCCATTTCGGAGGTTTAAACATAGAGTTAGCACCAAGCTCTTCTAAGTAAAGTAAACTTCTACCGAAACGCATACCAGATCGGTAGCTTTTCTCAACACCTTCCCAAAGAGCTGAACCTACAGCACCCAAACCAGCACCAACAGCTCTAACTGGGAGCGCCAAAGCTTTTGGTATAGCAAGAGGGGTACCCCAACTTCTGTCATCCAAATAATTGTCAAAAGGATTTAAAGGAATATCCCAAGTTAAAGCCCGTTTCCACCAAGAACGATCATCTGCTTTTTCATCAGGCAACTCGTAACCAGCACCCAGCATCATTTGTTGAGTAGACGGTGGAAGATTAGCAAATTCAGAAGGCTGAAAAACTTTAGGTACCATCTTAAAATTCTCTACCTGTTGCCTTAAATAGATTTGATCGTTAGCTGTGTAAAGAGTTTCAAGCTGTTGATCTATAGAAATATTGCTACTAGCTAACTCAACTAACTGCTTAGAAAGATCTGGTCCTTGTATGAATCTACCTGCGCCGCTTCGCATGAGCGTAGCAAAATTCTCCCCATACATAATCGAGTTGAGATTATCTTCTCGCCCCCAGTTTCGGTTACTTGATGTAACAGGGTTGAATCTAGAATTGACCATTACGTAAATGGTCTTTCAAATCATCTGCCGCCATTCTGACAGCAGGATCAGCAACATGTTCCGCTAAGTCACTTAAAAAAGCCGCGGCTCTAGTTTTTTCATCAATAACAAATCCTTGAGGTTGTGATCTTATAAACGATCCCTTTTCTGTTAAAGGCGTTACAGTATTTTGAAAGTTTTTCGCCGCTTCTAAAGGATTAGCAGTAGCCATTTGTTCTGTAGGTGCAGTAGCCCCAAGAGTAGGTTCCGACATATCCGGCATACCTATATCTTTAATCAACCCTTCATTTGTTTGAACTTCACCATAATCAGCACCAGCCGCCATTGGTGTTGTTTTAACAGGAAGATTCTTTTTAGCTCTGACCATCAGCCAGTCCTTAATGCACTAGCTAACTCTTGTACAGCTCCCGGAGAAAATGCTTCGGTAGGTTGTTCAGCTGGAGGTTGCCCTAATCCTTCTGGTCCAGCCGCCATTCCCATCGCTTCTTCAGGTGCCATCATTTGACCCTCTTGAGGTGGAGGAGCTATCGCCGCTTGTTCTTCACGGATTTCACGATCAGCTTGTTCTATAGCTTCAAAAATATCCAGCCCTTTCTTTCGGTGCTTTTCTATTTTAGAGACATAAACAACTGGTAGCTGTCCAGATAATGCTTGCTGTTGTATCGCTTGCATTACTGCTTCTTCTAAAAGCTCTTCATCCACCCTACGTCCTTCAGCTTCAGCATCCTCAATAAATGGGTGCTTAGTACGGAAGGTGCGAAGACTGATCCCTTTCATTCCAAGCAACTGACCTAATTGAATTGTCGTTCCTTGAATGTCTGCGCCGGGGATTGAGTATGAAACCACATTATCATATGTCTCAAAATGTTCGTTTGGAGTGAATTCTACTTGACCCAAATCCCCAGCGTAACCAGTGAACATAGAGAACTTTTTGTTACCAAAATAACCTTTATAAGAAGCGAATAAACATTCGTTCAAATGAGGAAGATGAGCCTCCATAATCTCTTGCATCTCTTGGATGCGCGGATCAAGCGCCGCGCCCATAAGGGAATCGATTCCTCTACCGGTACGGAGCGCTCCATAAGTTTCTCCACCAATCTGGGGAACGGTTCCTGTTGAAATACGAGCATTTCTTTCCAATCTGTCGATGGCAATATTTGTACTCGGATCAGGAGTTGATCTTAATTCACCTATTTCTTCTGCGTCGAGGAGTATATTCACCTCGCCTTCACGACCGTCTTTCCATTCACCTCCGACGATCATAGGCACTTGACCCGATCGTCCTATTATATACCTATCAGGGAAGATAGCTTTTTCTTGCGCCATTATTTCCAACGCCATCATTTTTGACATAAGATCCACGATTCCTACAACATTCGATATTGAGGAAGCGATCTTATCTAAGCTGACTCGACCCGGAGTTATTATGCAGGGCATACCTGCTTTGTTAGGTGCGCGTGATAATTCGATCTGTGTACTATGTCTAGAATAAGTATTGTTCTCAAAGAAATGATGATACCTCGGTCCCATAATGCCGATAACTATGTGTTCTTCATCTACCCATTCACACACATCCCACAATTCTTGCCGTGATGTTTCATCTGTATTTACAGGACCACCGTTTTCAGTTCTAGAAGCAGGGTAATGCGCGCGTAACCAATCACCTGACTTGCCATAAATAAAACCACAGTTGCGTGGAGGGTCTACGTCTTCATACGCTTTAGGTTCTGGATAAACACCAAGAGGATCACGAACATCGATACGTGGGAGTCCTTTATCAAAATCTGGTGTTACCACTAAACACGATGTGGCATACCCAGCTAAATGCCGATAAGCACGACGCATTTTAATTTTATATTTAGATGAATACCATGTTGCAGATAACGCTCTTCTGCGTATATCTGCGTACTCTCTTGATCTAATACCACGTTCTTTCGACTGATCTATAGCAGGACATCCAATAAAAGGCATAACTGATGCGGCTCTTTGAGCTATTGCATCAATGTTTTCTGATATTAAAGCAGGGGTTAATGGTGGAAGAACAGGTTCTTCATCCATAGATGGAAGAGGTATAACATATTCACCGTTATACCTTTCCTTTACCTCAAGCATCCGATCCAATAAAGGGCTTTGTGCATCTTGTCGTTGTCGTATTATTGATACAATTTCATCAAATGTATACATTAATAAACCTTACTGTTAGATACACTTGACTTCCACGGTAGTCCTTTAAAGTTGAATTGTGAAGAGTCCACACTATATGATTGTTTCCTTTGTCTCCATAGTATCCATATAAACCAGAGCGCCATGACCTGATCCTGCCTTAGTCTAGTACCGCGTTTTAATGGCCGCCATGCTTTAAGCTGTCTTATTAGTTCATCAGCTTGATGGCGTGTAGACGGATCATCCGCATAAGGTATGTCCATTTCCTCACGCATAAACGATAAAGCCATTGATGGTACCCCAATAGATTCATCATATTTGTTCACACCAGTTAAATGTTCCCTCACACGGAACCCGTAACGCTCTGTCATTTCTACAAGACGTTCATCACGCGATAAACCTTTTTGGAACACCATCGCTTCTATAACAACATCTGTTACAGATGAACCATTTTGTCCACATCTCTGCACAGCTTCTTCAACAATGCCGAGTATCTGCTCATTACGGGTAAGCCCCACATCTTCACGAATGAAAAGAATCTTTAACTTCCCTTCATGCGGAGTAGCCGCTATAACACAGTTATTAGAACCAAGAGCAGGGTCTACACCTATATAAACACTACAATTTTTTGGTGGATGATGATTAACAGAACGTAAAGGATTCAAACATTTCTGTATAGATTCCTCATCAAACGTAGCTTCAGCAGAAGAACTCGGCTGTTGCATATAGTTACGCGACCATGCCTCTTCCCCAACCTTGCGTCTAATCCTATCAAGCGCATCCATAGAGAACATCTCTGGCCATAAAGGTTCAGGTTCTCCATCATCATTAGTAATGATCGCAGGGAATCTAATCACAGAAAGAATATCTGGATCTATCTCCCTCATCACACGCTCATAAAAATCGTCTTCACCTACACGAGTACCATTAATACTTGTTCGACCGTTCTCACCCGGACGGGTCAACCAGTCCTGTCGGAAAATCTCGAACATCTGTTCAGTCAAATTTAAAGAAACACGAGATTGTATATCATCAATATGTAGATGGTCGGTACGTGTACCAGCGATCTTTGATCGCCACCCTAAAGAAACCATAGAATAATCACGCTCATCGTGACGAGCCTTCTTAAATACGTTAAAATAATCAGCACCCCACGCTTGAGCAGTTTTACGACCACTCTGGTTTTGAGGTACGAAAGGTCCATATTTAGCTACATATTTAGGGAAAGGTCCATGAGGTTCCATCCGGCTACGTATACGCCCAAGAATTTTGCGAGCCATGTCTTGTCCCTCAGATCCGACGGTGATCCTGAATTCGGGGTTTGTCGCCAGTTTGTAGCAGAAGTAGTCCTCGGCGAGCGTAGTTTTGCCGTGTTCTGGCGGCCAGAGAATCAGGGTGATGTTTCCGGGTGGTGTGTTTTCGTACGCTTCGATGGCTTTGATATGGAACCAAGGGGACATGTGCCCGAAATAGTGACTTCTGAAACTTTGAAAAGTGCCGTCCCACTTATCCACACCGCCGTCAGCGAGCGCTTTCGCCCTGATGGAGTCCGCTTTCTCAGCGAAATCAGGTATGCGTTGTCTCCACTTATCGTAAGCGGATCGGGTGACACCAGCGATAGCACACGCCTTAGAGATAGTTCCATGCTCCGCGAGTCCTTCAAGGAACAATTCACGAGTCTTCTGTCCCCTGACTTTGCTGACGTTGCCGCCATGCTGTTCATGCGTAGTATTAGTCATGGTCCCTCTTGGGTTAAGAATGATCGAAGATTGACTTCGCTACCTCTAACTCAATCGTTTCGGCGGCGATAACACCTTCATCGCCCTGAAATTTTAATGTGTGAGTACCAACCTCATTTAATGTCACATCAACATAATATACACCTGTTGAACTTTTTGTTGCCGCAGGAGTGGCATCTGTGCCACCTGAAGGTTTACGCCAAGTAATTGTCACATCATTAGCGTTATCTGTAGGGTCAGCGAGTGTACCATCAGTGGTGAAGTTCGCTGTTACACGTACTGAGTCTCCTTTATCGTATGTTGCCATTAAATCTCCTAGCCTACACTTGCTTCAAGAGTAACATGATGGCGGGAGGAAGACGAGACTGTTACGTGAGGTTTAGGGTATTTTAGAAGAATGACAGTAGTCATACTAGCTGTCGAAGTCCAAGCCGCCGCGATAGAAGCTTCCTCAATGATAAGAGTAGCTGTCGATAACACCGCTGAAAGAGAAGCCCCTATAGGCTGATCTCTGACAATCGCCGCTGAAACAGTCGCCGTTGCTGTGAGAGCAGACGCTATAGAAGCCTCTTCTATGATAACTGTAACTTCTGATGCTGTCGCGCTTAAAGCAGAAGCAATGAAGTTGTTCATCTGCAAAGTTGTGCTTACAGAAGCAGAACTTGAAATAGCTGAAGCGATAGAAGCTTCCTCTACGATAACGGCTGTTATCGAAGCTGTAGAAGAAACCGCCGCGCCTAAAGCCGTAGTAGCAGTTAAAGTTGTCGATATTGAAGCGGCACTAGATATAGCTGAAGCTATCGACGCTTCCTCTACTATGACCGCTGTTAAAGAAGCAGAGCTTGAAAGCGAAGCAGTTAAAACAGGTTGTTCACCACCATCATAGTTGTAGGTAGTGTTTCTGTAATCTACCCCTGATTGGCGATAGTCGATAGCCATTTAAGCCGCCATCCATTCTTTTACATCTTTTTGTTTAATCCCCAATCCTTGGAAATTTTGTTTTAACGAAATGTTAGTCCAACCGCCGAACCAAGGGTGCAAATCGCTACTGGTGTTTTCTTCGTTTTTTGCTACTGCAAGAAGTTTAATCAAACTTTCTTCGTCTATCGTTTTCATTGTTTCAGTAGCTATTCTTTTCGCGTTTTTCCAAAACGGGGTTTTATGCACAGAACCCTTCAAGTAATGAAGATTTATTATTGCTTCCACTCTTTGTAAAGCATTTTCGTATTCGATGTTAAAAGCTGTTTGTTTGTGAACCATGTTCCAGCAGTCCCACGCTTCACGATTAATCCAATTAGCAGTTTCTAGCGCTGTGGCTTCTAACGGTTCCAACAGGTGCGACGCATTACCTGATCTGAAAACTCGTCCGCCTTTTTGAATCCCTGTATGGTACGCGTCTAACTTCATGTGAGTGTAGGTGTCGCATTCGCCAACCAATTCGTAAAGCTCGTCTACTGCTTCTTCCTCAGTTGCGTAATCAGTGTTGTAAATATAACCATACGATGTGCGTTCCAGTAAAGGTATCCCGAAAGTCCAACCGTGGCGCATCGCTTGAGCCAAAGTGTATTCGCTATCTATAGGCGGTTTGTTGACAATAACCGCCGCGTTTGTTGGTTCTTCAACATATTCTTTTTCAGCGTTCGTGCCTGAACAATCCAAAACAAAATCAGCGTCCAAATCCTCTACGCTGTTAACGTGTCCGTCTGTGAATTTAACTTTCTTAGTTTCTAAAAGTTTTTTTGTTATGTATTCCCGAAGTTTCCCAGCGTCAAAATGTAAAGCATAAGCGCCGACAGGGAAATCGTGAATAAAGTCTTGTTTACCCCATCCCCTGTAATCAACGCCGCGTTTCGGGACTGCTCCGATTTCGGGTAAATCTTCGTAACGAAACATGAAAGCCTCGTTTAACAAGATCGGTAACGCCATTTGTGACCCTTCACCTACTGTCACAGGTGGTATGGTCGGGTCGCCTATAACTTCAATTTCCCAATCAGTCCATTTCCAAAAATGCGCCGCTCCCATCAAACCGGCGGTTCCTCTTCCTACGATTGTCAGCTTCATAAGTGATATTCTGCTAATCTTTCATTTTGTTCACGGCTTGTAGATTTAACCCATTCAAGATTCGGTTCGTCCCAAATCCAGTCGTAACCATTTTCTTCTGTTTCTTCGTTGCCTAAAAATTCTTCAGGTTTCGGTCCGACTGGTGATTCCCACTTATTGTCATCGTTCAACACCCATGATTCAAACGGTTTAGCTTCTATAAAAATGTCTTTTTCTGCGTCGTAAATGTCACCTATTTTTGGGTACACATTCCGACTGTTTCTGTTATATGAACATTGCACCCAGTCGCCAGTTTCATTAGGGAAAATTTTTTTTAAGAAATCAATTCCTCGTTGTTCATCTTCCACGCCGTCAACTGTTGTGATTTCGTTTCCCACCACGGTGACGCTTTCAACTGTGTTATTTTTAACTAAAGCGAAATGAGCCATTAAGCCGCCCACCCTGTGCCAAGGATCCTGATAGACACCAAACCCGAACCACCGTTCCCGCCTGTCCCTGACACTCCGGTAGCTCCAGCGCCTGACCCTGTGTTGGCTGTAGCGTTAGACGATCCGGTTTCAACTGCTGAAGTACCACCCCCAGTTCCGCCACCACCGCCGTAACGAGCGCCACCGCCGCCGCCTGTGTGACTGGTCCAATAAAAATACTGTGAAGGTGTCAGAGTTGAAAAATCTATACCTCCCCCACCATTGCCGCCCTGTGAACTGCTTTGTGCGTGTTGCCCATCGGTCCCAAATTTAACGCCGTTATGGATACCACCGCCGCCGCCGCCGCCGCCTGTGCAAAGAGTACCAGCCCCCCAGTCGCCGCCACCATTTCCGCCTTGGCTTCCGACACCGCCTGACGCAGTTCGCGGGTTACTAGAGTGGGTCGTGTAGTAAGTGCCACCACCGCCACCAGAGCCACCCCCCGCACCGTAGCCTGTACCTGCCGCATATCCCCCGCCCGATCCTGTGATAATCGTTCCAGTTGATAAAATCAAACTACTGCTATTTCCTTGCGCCCCTGCGCCGTTAATATTAGTAGTCCAAGCAGTCGGGCCAGCGCCGCCCGCTCCCACATTAACCGTGTGGGTTCCTGCTGGTAACGTGTAACTTGACTGGACATTACCCCCGCCAGCGCCGCCGCCACCCGGCCCGCCACGGTAAGTCGTTCCCCAACCTGACCAAGCGCCTGTACCGTAACCACCTGAACCACCGCCGCCACAGACATAAATATCTACTGTGTAAGGGGCTGTTGTTGTGACAGTCCCCGACCCTGTGAAGACAACATAAGTATTACCGAGATGCTCATAATGGTTGCCACCGCTATTTGCAATAGTAAAAGCGGCATCCGATACACCGTTCATCCAGTCAGACACTTTCGTTGAAGGGTTACCGCGCGCTAAATCACGCCCACCTTTCCAATCGCCTGCCTTCCCTGAAGGGTTCGTTCGATCATTCCTGAACATTAGGCCGTTATTCTATTTACGTAACCATTCACCATAACGACATTCGCCGCCGCGCAGAAAGCCTGAATCACAAGACCATTCTGGATAAGTAATCCCGGCACAATCAAAGTCCAACCTGATTCAGCTTCAACAGTTACTTCCGTTAAATCATCCGGTGCGGATACACCACCCCACTCAATCGTCAGTTTCCTGTCCGAACCATCAGTGTTGCAGGCGTATAACCACACCTCATCCCAATTCGAGGTTCCCGCTACAGCGGTATGAATATCATCACCAGCAGTTGCTGTTGTCGTAACCTTAATGTTCTTACCATTAGTGTTATGCGATAAAGGTAGTTTTGAAAAAG
>Ga0315315_10000829_pt1 | contig 27470 bp, 19 predicted proteins | sample M140m3416metaG_FD_203699 | JGI IMG/M metagenome (GOLD analysis project Ga0315315, IMG submission 203699) | Ammonia-oxidizing marine archaeal communities from Monterey Bay, California, United States - M1 40m 3416 | ecosystem: Environmental > Aquatic > Marine > Intertidal zone | place: USA... | reverse complement strand
GAAAGCAGCTAGTTTCGCTGCTTGTTCATCCCTGTACGACTCGGCCGTCTGGTAAGCCGCCACGCCCAAGATGCGATCGGCAAGTTGCATCACCAGACGCCTCCATTGTTTGGCTTGTCCGGCAGACTGGCCAATTTCCACAACGCGATTTTGCTGTTGTTTGAGCGCCAGAATAACATCGTCACGCCAACGTGGTTCGCACGCGTGGCCGAGATCGTCCATCGCTGCAGACTCAATGGCGGCAGGTACAAATTCATTGTCGTCAAGCGTCTCATGTTCGAACTCTTCCACCACTTGTTCAAACACATGCTGAAAGATTGCATCTACCGTCGCCTCCCACATCGCTGCCGGCTTCAGCGGCTGCTGGTCCGTTAACAGTGCTGTTGCTACCTGTTCCAACAGCCATACCTTCTGCTCAGCCTCCCACTGATCGAACCAATCAATTCCATAGACCCGGCATTCTCGTTCAACATCGGTTCGACTTGCGATCACAGCCCCACAATCCGCCAGCATCAACCAAACCGCCCGGCAAAGCAATCGAGCCTCAGCTTTCCCGAGAGGACGCTCTCCATCCACCGTCACCCACATGCCGTGCTCCGCTTCTCCGCACTGGACGGATCATTACCAGCACGCAAAGGGGGAATCGCACATGCCGACAACAGTGCAATCGCCGGAATCGCCGGTGCCCTCATTCGAATGTTACTCCAGTAGACGGCATGCACGGCACTCAATGTCAAAAACAACGTCAGTGCTGGTAACCACTTTAACGTACACAGGGCCTTTCTCAAACGAAAACAGCCGACGAACATGGCCAGGTACAAACCAGCACTGTAAAACCCAACCAGCGTCACCAACCAAGATGAGCGTCCCTCCAAGGTATGTGGAAAGGGACCCCAAAGTCTGCAAACCCGAACGCCAGCTGCCCAAAGAAACATCAAGGGCTGACGATTGATAGCAGCCCTGGCTGACTCATAAGCGAGCACGTCATCGGAATGCTCGGTCACAGTCTCGACTACTGCCGGGTCCTGAACCTCGCGTGGACCATCCCAACGCTGCTGCCAGAATTGCTTGGTCCTTGGATCTGCATCGTACCGATGGGAATAAGCAATCTGAAAAGACTCAGAATCCCATTTTCCGTCAGCAGACCCCGTCTGCAAATGATCATAAAACGAGGGATTGTTCCCAAGCAACAATGTGTATCCTCCATGTGTCGTGGCCCACACGGGGTACCCCACTGACCGAAGATTACGCCAGGTCCAACCGCCCACCACAACAAGGAGCACACTCAACACAACCACGCTCGGCATCGCTGCATGTACCAGTCGCTGTCTCCACAACCGCTTGTTGACCTGATCAAAACCAAAAACTTCAAAAAGGAACGACGTGGAGACCAACAGTAGCGCCCACGCGATGAAGGTGGGACGAACAAGAAAGGCAAGACTCAAAAGCCCCCCCAGCACCACGGCGAACACACCTCTGTGGATTCGGCCCCGATAGGTAGCCCACCACCAAAAGACGATGCAAACCAGAGTCGTGGCAAATGTTTCCGTCATCACCACGGTCGATTGCTTCAGCAACAATGGGTCAATCAAGACCAGGGTTGCAGCCAAGCCCGGCCCCCAAAGCCCTGTGTTGCGTGGAAGCCCTGTGTTGCGTGGAAGCCCTGTGTTGCGTGGAAGCCCTGTGTTGCGTGGAAGCCCTGTGTTGCGTGGAAGCATAGACAGACCTGCCAAATAGGTGAACAATACGGCAACGACTCCCAACAAAGTATGAAGTGAGGCAACCGCTGCGTTGGGCAGATGCTGGTCAACCAGGAACCAGGACAACACATTCGGATAAAGCGGTGGCCGAAAAGCGGTAGCAATGGTTTCGCCGCTGGCCGCGGTCAGCCCAAAGACCCCAGTCACCCCGAGCGTTTCTGCGATTGCCCGATAGGCATCGGGATCGGCAGAATATTGGTCCAAACTCCACCAACAAACCGCTCCTCGCACGACGAACGCACTGACAACCAGCAAGAAGCCCACACGTACCACATTGGCCCGCAGTTTCTCCGTGGCTTTATCGTCGCATTCATTCGCATCAACAGTCACAACAAAACCTTTTCAAATTGACTTCGCAGCATCCCGATAACAACCGCCGATCGAGACACGGGGGCGAACCGACCAAGTCTGGCTGGACTCGATCATTCGCATCGAAACTGATCGCCGCACGCTGGGCACTTCTTGTAATCGGGCTTGTCCTCTTCGGCTTGGCATATCCGACCGCACAGCAAATCCGCTTCGAACGCTCTATCGCCGCAATGTTTCCGCCGGATGATCCTGCTTACCTTGCCTATCGCGAACTCCAGGAACAGTTCGGCGGCAATGCCGTGGTCATGCTTGTGTATCAGGATAACGAATTAACCGCTGATGCGGGCATCGAACGAAACCGAATCATGACGGAGCAGGTGGCCGCGATCCCTGGCGTCAAAGGCGTTCTTTCGCCATCAGTGCTTAACGCCGCAATCTCAAAACTACAACCCTTGTCGATGTTCAACCGGGCACCAACGCTATTCCGCAAGGGCAATAAAATAGCAGAAGGGCTAGACGAGCTTTTTGCTGGCTACACACATTCGAGAGACCATTCCCATGCAGCGGTCGTAGCCATCCTGGAACCCGGCTATCCACCACAAACGATCGAACAGTTGAAACAATTCACAAAACGTCTGCAGGACTCGATGCAGGCGGTGGCAACGAAAACATCAGATTCAGCCCCCCCAGCCATCACTTCGGCAGTTTTGGTCGGCGAACCTGTGCTCGTTCACGATGGCTTTGAACTCATCAAAGAAGACGGTAATCAACTGGCAGTCACGACGGTTCTGCTGCTGTCACTTGTCGTGTTTCTGTCACTTCTGGATCTGCGTTTTGTTTCCTTGGCCATGCTATTGATTCTATGGTCAACAGTACTCACACAGGCGTGCATGGTTTCGATCGGCAGTAGTCTTTCTCTGGTTTCTACAATCCTGACAGCAATCATCACCGTCATTTCAGTGACGGCTGTGCTTCATCTGGGCGTCCGTTTTCGCAACTCACAAAACCGGGGACATGGCCAGAGAAGCGCAGCGACCGAGGCGATTGCATTGTTGGTGATGCCCATTTTATGGACTTGCATGACTGATGCAGCTGGATTCGCCGCTCTGTCGGTCTCGCAGATTTTACCCATCCGCGAGTTCGGCATCATGATCGCAATTTCCGCCGTCGCCGTCTGCTTGGCCATCATGCTTTTCTCACCCGCGTTGATGATGCTGCCGGCGTTTCGATTGCATGGCGGACTTGATCAACAGCAGAAGCGTTTTTCCCGCGGTTTACGTCGGCGGTGCATCCGACTGGCAGATGCATCGATACGGGCACCTCGCAAATGCATCGCCGCTGCAGTATTGATGGCGGTGATCGCAGCCATTGGCATGGGAAGAAGCGAAACAGAAACCAGTTTCCTCAACAATTTCGATCCCAACAGCAGTGTTGTCGCAGCTTATCAGGAAGTCGAAACGGAATTTGGTGGCGCTGGGGTCTGGGACATCATTCTGGATTCTCCTGCGGAGCTCAACAGTTCCTACCTGGACCAAGTCCGTTCGCTGGAGCAAGACCTTCGAGCAATCAAGATCGATGGCGAGGGGCTCACCAAAGTCCTGAGCCTAGCTGACGCAGACCAGGTAGCCAGCCGATCAGCGGTATCAGCCTTGCTCTCGCCCTCGTCACGACTCTCTGCCATGTCGGTGGTCATGCCCGTTTTCTACGATGCGTTATTGAGCCAGCCGAAGGGGGCAAAACGCAAACTCCGAATCATGCTGCGAAGTCGAGAACAACTCGATGCGAAATCTAAAACAGCGATGATCACAGAAGTGGAACGAGTCGTGCAAAAACACGTCAATAGCCAAGCATGGCGGAAAGTCACAGGCACATCAGAAATAGCCACCCGACTTGAAGAGACACGCCCAACTGTTGAGAACACCCTCCCAAAAAACCAACAGGATAAAACAGCACAAGTCACAGGATACTATGTCATCATGGCCGATTTAATTAACCAATTGGTACAGGATCAATGGAGATGTTTCGCGACATCCAGTATGCTGATTCTATTGTTGCTCTGGCTGGCGACGGGTCGTGCGCGCCTGGCCTTTGTCGCGTTAGTTCCGAATATTCTTCCGGTTTTTCTGGTCCTCGCCATGGTCGGGTTCACGGGCGGAAAAATCAACATGGGTGCAGCGATGATCGCAGCTGTTTCGGTTGGTTTATCGATCGATGGCTCCGTCCACTTTCTCGCCGGTTATCAACGCACACGGCGTCGCAAGCACACGGCACAAACCGCATCTCGGCACGCTGCTGGAAGAACCGGCGTCCCGATTTTGCTGGCAACAGCAGCACTCATGGTTGGCTTCGGCGTGATGTCAACAAGCGACTTCGTGCCGACAGCAACCTTCGGAGCACTGGTCGCATCAACGCTGGCTATTGGAACCGTCGTGAACTTGACCTTGCTGCCTGCATTTGTCGTCTGGGCGTCTCCCGCAGAATCCGATTGAATGTCGGCTGCCTTGGGACACGTCATTCGCTCGTGATTTTTGGCATTGCAAGGAAACCAGCATTGCAAGGAAACCAGCATTGCAAGGAAACCAGCATTGCAAGGACCTCAGCACTGCTTGGCAAATCTTCTGCCGGTGCATGCCATTGCCCGCCCACCTCAGGCGTCGGCAACATCAGCCCAACCGACGTGCTGAACATGACTGCATTTCCCACATTTGACACGACGCCCCAAGGACTCAGGCTGAATGCGGACCGTTGAACTACAGCTGTCGCACTTGAACCTGACCACATGCTCAGTTGCGACCAAACCATCGAGTTTCTTTTTATCCAAGTCGGGAAAGCTGATATCGATCGCAAGCAGGGTAGTCAACAGCGACTCCGTTAACTGGCCTGCATCTGCAATCCGATCGGCCAAGCACCGCACACTCTCTTCGAACACATTGCGGACCAGACGTCCATTCCCAAAATGCCGATCCCGCTCCTGATACAGATGATGGAACCCAATGAGCAGACGGTATCTCGCTTCACTTGGGATTGCATACTCATTCTGTACGCACAAGTGCTCAAATATCTGACCAAGTTGCAATGGTGTGTAGTCGACAAATTCGATGGTGGTGTTGACGCGTGACGAAAGCCCAGGATTCGATCGAATCAATTGCTTCATTTCATTGCTGTACCCCGCCAGGATCACAGCGACTGACTCGCGATCATCTTCCATCCGCTTTAACAGACATTGAACCGCTTCACGTCCATAAGCATCATCACCTGAGGCATCGACCAGGCTGTACGCCTCATCAATGAACAGAATCCCATTCATTGCTGAATCACAAAGTTCATTTGTCTTGGGCGCGGTTTGCCCGGCATACTCGGCAACCAATCCACTGCGATCTGTTTCAACCACATGCCCGCTGCTCAGGGTTCCCAAGGCGCCGAGGATTTGTCCCACGATTCGTGCAACGGTTGTTTTACCTGTTCCTGGATTTCCCACGAAGGACATGTGAAGGCTGATCGGCATGGTACTCAGACCGGCAGCACGCCTCTGTCCCTGCAAACGCAGAAAGTTGGTGTAACTTTTGACACGTTCCTTCACACTATCCAGCCCGATCAATTCATCAAGCTCTTTCATCGCAACGCTGAGTCGCTGCTCTCGCTCAGCCTCGGAAATAGGTTCTGGCTGCTCTACCTTGCCACCTTTTTTTTGCTTCGCTGTCTTCTTCTCCGCTGTCTCATTCTTCTTTGCAGTGGCTCTATTTCCTTTTGCTACGGACGGTGCAAGCGGAGCTAAAACCGAACGCGGATCTGCGGGATACAACGCCATGTCGATTTCGCGCTGCAGGGTGTGCAGCGCCACGGATTCTTCATCAAGCAGCTCACCGTCGCACTTTGCGACCAAATTCGCAAGACGCATGACAATGGTTTCAACATGGGATTTACTGTCGGCCAGTGGCTCGTACCGTACGAACGGAGCGACCAGCGCCTCCCACTTCAACAAATCGGCCTGCTGAAATAGCTCCGTTGCCGCTTCGCGAAGCTCATTGCCTCGCAGTTGCTGATCCCACAAATGCTCGATCATGGCCGCGGCCACTTTCTTTTCCGGGGCGCTCCACCGATTATCGGCACGCACCACGGTTACATACACCTTGATCAATAAGCCACGGTGAAGATCGTCCATCAACTCCACGAAGTTTTCACCGTTACCCTCCAACAAGGTGGGAAAACGTCGTACCATCCATGTCCCACACTGCCTGTACAGCTTGCCACAGTCGCGCACCACGCGGCGGAGCACGCCAATCAAACGTGTATCGTCAAGGTCGTTCATACTTCCGCGGAAAACAAATGTCGTGAGTCAGGAGGACCTAAGTCTAACGGGAAACGCACCTCCATGACGAGATGTCACCCTCAGAGAGTTCCACAGCCCACGACACTTCTGCGGAAAAGACGAAAAAGGCAATGAAATCCGTTCAGTCGCGACTCTGAGAAATACGATCCGCGACTGCAGTGCCCTGCCTCTCCTAATCACAAACTGTCCCACCAGAGAACAAGGTCCTTCGCGTGAAAGGCAGAACCAGGAATTTCCCGTGCAAGGGACGCTGCCCGCCATGAACACCAAAAGCGTGCAATCATGATGCATCGAGCATGAAGAGCCTACCACACCGCTGGTCTCGAGGACCCATGACAAACCAGGTCGCGCGGGGGCGACCCCTGCGAATTCGTAGTAGCTACTATGCGAATCGTGACATTACGTCCGGATCCATCAATCCCGCATCGATGACAGGAGCGAGCCGCTTCTAGAATTGAATCTCAGGTAGTCGCCAAGCCCCAAAGCCCCGCCGAAAAACGATAGCCCGATCGAACACCGGCAAATACGCCTGCTAAAAAATCGCTCCGCCGCCATCCTGCATCACCTTCGGCGATACAGGAACAAACCAACAACACCATCAGGCAGGCATATCTGTCTGGTCAGAAACCAGCATCAGGATGTCCGAAGGCAGGTGCCCCATCTCGACTCTCGCGGGGACACCATCACGAGGCCTCTCGTTTGAGACCGCTGCTCCTCCCTGTTGAAGCACCGTGGCCCTCTGCTGCAATTCCTGCAGCGTTTCCAGCACCCGAAAGCCACCCACTTGGGCAGTTACATCGCAAAAAGCATCTGCAGAGAAAGCTTTCAAAATTTTAGCGCGCTCTGTCTCTACTGTTCGCTGTGATACAGCCAAACGCGTTGCGATCGTCTTGTTTGGCATACCGGTGGCAGCCAGTTCCAAGACCTGACTTTGACGTTCAGTTAGCCCACGTAGTGTCTGTTGCACTCTTTCATGTTGCTGAACCAGGTTTCGAACAGCCCGATGACGACGAATCGCATACTTGAGGTACTCCTCGAGCACATTCATCGCGACGGGTCTCTGCAGCACAGCCAAAGCTCCCAGTTGAAAGCCAAACGCAGTCTGTGCATCTTCGTGCTCGTCTGCAATCAAGATGATGGGAACATCCGTTGTTTTGTGCAACAGTTGTTGCCGCCACTGCTCAAACTCGTCTCGACCAGACCGCACGTCGTAAACGAGGCAGGAAGGAGCAACATTGGGGGCCGTCATCAGCAGCTCATCAACCGAGGTTGAAAAGCGGACTTCAACGCCCAGCCGTTCAGCGACAGCTTGGTAAGCTGAGCGAGAACCGGCATCTCGATCGACGATGTAGATCACGGCCGGCGTGGTATCGAAATGTATGGACATGATTCCTGCCAAGTTTGCGAGTAATAAGTCAATCTGCTCACTCATAAACACGCAAACCGTGACGGATCTCCGCAGCTTTTTTTGCCGATTTTGCTGCCGGAGGACGCAATCGCCAACGTTTCATACAAAACACAGGGAAAAACGGCACTTCGCACAGAAAGCACTGAAACGCTCCTCTCACCAAGCGGGACGCGCACTCAGGGCCTGGCACATGGGGAACACACTTGTTTTCAGCACGCTGAGTCAATCCTCACGACAACATCCTGGCCGTGACTATCTGGGCTCAACTATCTCGGGAGCCCCGACAAGCACGGGCCCATTCCCATCGTGATAATAGACACGATTCCCACCAGTTTTTTTCGCAGTGAACAACGCTTCATCAGCGTGCCGAAGTAATGCTCTCATCACTCGGTCCTCGCTTAGCGCACTCAACCCAATACTAACGGTCAAACTCGCAACCTCGCTTGCAAACGTGAACCGCTCCGTCTGCAAGTACCGTCCTATTGTCATTCATTTGCTCCGCAGCTTCACGAAGTGGCCCCTTCAAGATAACAGAAAACTCGCCACCCCCGAAACGAGCGACCGCGTTTTCAAGTCGCGAACAGATCAATTCGCAAACCTGGCGTAAAGCATAGTCAGAGGCTTGCTGCCCATACTCATCGCTAAACGCCTTCATGCGATCAATATCAATCAACGCGAGTACAAGCGTTGATCCATTTTCATGATTTTCATTGCACAATTCTTCCAGCCTGATGTCAAACGCATGGCGATTTGGCAAACCAGTCAAGCTGTCAATTTTATCATCGCTTACATAGGACTGAATTTGTGCTGTTTGTTTTTGCAACCGATACTGGGCAGTGTCCAACTGGTCTGATGTTCTCCGGACTCACCTCAACACCTGCTCGATGGCGATCGCTGCCCGATGCTGGAGCACACTGCGTGTGGATTCTTCTCCTGCCACATCAGGCTCATACTTTTCGAGCAACACTTTGTATTCGTTAACACTCTGGGCATGATCCCGCATCCACGTTCCAAGATCCTGCAACAATTGCACAATACGCTCGCGATCACCCTGATGAAGACGAAAGCCAGCGTCGTGTGGTGCGTACTTCATACGGGCTAACCGAAAACGAATCCAGACTCCGAGCAGAAGCAACAGCGCGTTAAAAACACACGCACCCAACAACAATGTTTGGTCGGTGACACTTGGCATCAGTGGAAGCCCCGAGTTGCATTCAGACGATTCACAAACGCACGATTCAGATTCACGTTGTCGCCTTGATTGTGTCGGATCCCAGTACAATTCACTTATGCCTGATTACCAACCCTTACGAATTTAAAACACCCTCACTCGGCGCGTCATCCTCAACTCCTGACGCCTGTGTCAGGTCCTCGCCCCGTGCAATCACAACAAGGCCGCTGTCAGTTACCGTAAAACCTCGCTCGCGATCTGCCGCAGGATCGAAACCAATCTCGGTTTCAGGCGGAATGCGTACCCCTTTATCAATGATCACCCGTCGCAGGCGACACCTCCTCCCCACCTCAACACCGTCAAAAAGGATGCTGTCTTCAACTGAAGCGTAACTATTGATTCTGACGTTGGGCCCCAGCACGCTTCTGGCGACACTGCCTCCACTGACAATGGCCCCTTGGCACACAATCGAGTCAAGTGCTTCCCCGCGACGATGGTTTGATTTACCTTCGCTACCAAACACAAATTTTGGTGGTGGCAGCATTGGCTGAAATGCTCGCATGGGCCACTGCTGGTCATACAGATTCAAAAGTGGATCAACTCGAATCAAATCCATCGTCGCGTCGTAGTAAGCATCGATCGTCCCCACATCTCGCCAGTAGGCGTCTACTTTTCGATTTTCATCGAGGAAAGGAAAGGCACAAACCTGATAGTCTTTGATAGCCTCGGGGATAATATTTTTTCCAAAATCATGATCGCTGTCATCACGCGTTGCGTCGTCGCACAATTGTTCGTAAAGAAACTTGGCGTCGAACACATAGATGCCCATCGACGCAAGGCACACCTCAGGATCTTCCGGTAGGCCAATCGGTTCATCAGGTTTTTCCTGAAATCCGATCACCCGATGCGCGCCATCAGTTTGCATGACTCCGAACTGCCGTGCTTCCGAACGACTGACTCGAAGCGCGCCGATCGTGATGTCCGCTCCCATCTTGCGATGGAAGTCGACCATCGGTCCATAATTCATTTTGTAGATATGGTCACCTGCGAGCACCACGACATCTTTAGGCTGCTCACGCTCAATGGCGTAAATGTTTTGGTAAACAGCGTCAGCCGTTCCCTGGTACCAATTATCGGTGAAACGTTGCTGAGGCGGAACAACATCAATAAACTCCCCCAACTCGCGGCAAAAATATCCTCGCCACGCGAGATTGATGTGCCGGTCAAGCGACTGTGCCTTGTATTGGGTCAACACCAACAGACGCCGCATTCCGCTGTTGAGACAATTGCTCAAAACAAAGTCCACAATACGGTACAAACCGCCGAAAGGTACGGCAGGTTTCGCCCGGTCCCTCGTCAAGGGCTCCAATCTTGAGCCCCTTCCACCTGCCAATATCACCGTCAATGTGTCTCGCATTTCTTAGTGCTCCCTGCTGTCAGCGAAGGTGCCAACCGTGCAAAGTTGCCACCACATCCGAACACGCAAACCCGATCTGTTCGAACGTGAGTTCAAGCCTAACAGATGCCGCACATGCATGCGTGAGCAAACTGAGGAGTCTCTTCGTGACACGTGTGAAACTGGGCACGAGACCAAGTGACTCATTCGGAGCACGACCCCCGCAGCCAGTATAACCCCCTGTGAGCGGTAACTTTCAGGCTCGGCAACCGAGAGAGACATACAAGCGACTAGCCAGATTTGTAATAATAGAGGGCGTTGGTGGTCCACAGCGTGCGGCGGGCCGGGCAGCGAGCCAACCTTGCAGATCCACCGATTCATTGCACCCTTTTCCCAGCACCAACCTATTCCTGAGAAGCACCCCGAGAGTTACCACGGAGTTACCGGCATGACGAAAACCTCTATACACGCTGGCATCGCACTCACCACCATGATCGCAGGCTCACTGATTACGGCTGTAATTTTCGTGCTGCCAGGCGGAATGCGAACTACGGTTCAGGCACAAAACCGGAATCTGGCCCCCGTCAACGCACGCCCTCCGATCGTGGATGCGGAAAATCTTCGACACGCACAAAATCTGTCTGATGCCTTTCACAACGTAGCCGAGGCGCTCCGCCCGTGCGTGGTCAGCATCAGTACGAAACAGTTCGTGGTGGACCCTCGAATGAATCGCGTCCCTCCCCAATTCCAATGGCAGTTTGGTCCGCGCGAACAAAACGGCATGGGCAGCGGCGTTATCGTTCGTTCTGACGGTTACATCCTTACCAACAATCATGTGATCGAAGGAGCCGATTCCCTGACGGTTGAACTTTTCGATGGGCAAACCGTTGCGGGCACTGTTGTCGGCGCCGACCCACAAACAGATTTGGCCGTGGTCAAGATTGACGGACCGAACCTGCGAGCTGCAGCTTTCGGTGATTCCGACGCCACGCGGGTTGGGGACTGGGTACTGGCCATCGGTAGCCCCTTTGGACTGGACCAGACGGTCACTGCCGGAATCATCAGTGGAAAGAATCGAGTTCAATCAATCATTGCCGACGGTGACGGGTTCGAAGACTTCTTGCAAACTGATGCGGCAATCAACCCTGGCAACTCGGGGGGCCCCTTGGTCAATCTGCGTGGCGAGCTCATCGGTATCAACACCGCCATCCTGTCGCAAAGCGGCGCCAGTGCTGGCATAGGTTTTGCAATCCCCGTTTCCATGGCTCAACCGGTCCTGAAATCCATCATTCGAAATGGCGAGGTCCGCCGTGGCTTCCTTGGTGCTCAAGTCGTGGATGTGTCAGCCAAACTGACGCAAAAATACGACCTGCGTGTTCGCAGCGGAGCGTTTGTCGCAACTGTGCTGCCCAAGCAATCGGCTGATCGTGCAGGTCTGAAAGTGGGTGACGTGGTCACACGGATCGATGGGCGACTCTGCAGGGGTGGGACCCAACTTCGAAACTATGTCGCAAATCGGCCTCCCGGAACGACACTCAGAATGGAAGTCAATCGAAACGGACAAAACATGCAGCTTCAAGTGCAGCTCACCGAGCGTACCGATGAAGCGATGGCACAATTCCGGCCTGACCGAAACAACTTTGGATCTGAGTTGGTGCCAGTCACCCCAGAAACGCAACGGCAATATGGGTACCGTGGCCTCCAAAGCGGTTTGATTGTGACAAGTGTTGAACAGGGGAGCCTTGCCGATCAAGCCGACCTCGAAGTGGGTGACGTGATCGAATCAGTTGGCGGCCTGAGGATACGAACGGTTGACCAGCTTGCTGAGATTCTGGTGGATGCCAAACGTGGTGGTCAATCGGTCAGGATGATTGTTCGACGTGGGCGCGAGCGTTTGACGCTGCTTATCCGCTGAGCTGAACACCAAGCTACCCGCATCATTAGCCTTGATTGGCCCGCCAGCAGCGTGAAATGCTGCTGCGAAAGCAAGCAGAAATCGGGGATCGATAAATTTCAGCACCTAGGCTGGGGTAATTCACACTGCAATCACCCACACTGCAATAATGCAGAGAAAGCGTAGAGATTACGCAAAGCGTGCGGAGCACGGTGGCTTCTGGGCATCGCCCAGATTCAAGTGATCGAATGATTTATGATTTTCACGGAATCGTGTGTCGTCCTCGGTTGTCGCAGCGTGGGATACCGCTACATTCGAGGGCATGACCACCACTGCCAAAAAACTACCGACGATCCGCCAACTGCCCGCCAACCTGATCAATCAGATCGCGGCTGGCGAAGTCATCGAGCGTCCGGCATCCGTCGTCAAGGAATTGCTGGAAAACAGTATTGACGCAGGTGCCCGCCGCATTGAGGTCACGATTGCTGGCGGCGGCAGCGAACTGATCCGCATCAGCGATGACGGCTGCGGCATGACCGCCGAACAACTGCCACTGGCAGTTTCCAGTCATGCAACCAGTAAACTGCCCGACAACGAATCCTTATTCCACGTAGCAACTCTGGGGTTTCGAGGCGAGGCGATCGCTTCGATCGGCAGCGTTTCACATTTGACGATCCGCAGTCGGACCGAATCCGAAGACAGTGGCTCAGAGCTAGCGGTCCGCGGAGGCGTCATCGAATCCCCTGTTCCCTGTGGATGCCCCACGGGAACCGTGATGGAAGTCCGGAACCTGTTTTTTAACACCCCTGTGCGACACCGCTTTCTCAAAACAGCACAAACCGAGCGTGGGCATATTGTCGAAGCATTTACGAGGCTTGCCCTCGCTAATCCACAAATACATTTTGTACTGACCAACAACGACAAGCAACTCTATGATCTTCCCGTGACCGAGCGTTGGGCGGCGAGAATCGAAGCATTTTTCGGCGCTGAAGTTTCTGAGTCGTTAATCGCGATCAATAGTGATGACGGTCAAATCAAGATCAGTGGCTATGTGTGTGATCCATCGGTCAGCCGTGGCAATAATCGCATGCAGTATCTATTCCTCAATGGAAGACACATTCGCGATCGGGCATTGCAACACGCGTTGGGTGAGTCGTATCGCGGCATGTTGATGGTCGGTCGGCATCCCGTCTGCTTCCTGCGGATGGATATGCCCGCGGACATGATCGATGTCAACGTCCACCCATCCAAACTCGAAGTCCGTTTCACTGACGGAGGTCGGATCTACAGTCGTCTGCTGCAATCACTGCGGCACCAATTCCTGACCACCAATCTGACTCAACGTGTCGGCCCCCCCGAACCTGTCAAAGACGACAGCGAACTCAGGAATCAACCTTCGAGCGAACTTGGACTTCCAGTTTCGGTAGAGCAACAACAACGGCAAGCCGTGATTGACTGGGCACGTACCGGCCAGACCAACCATGACATTGCCAGCCGCGATGGACAACAGGGTGGAACCCCTACATTCCAGCCCTTCCCGGGAAACAACGCCATCCTTAATCCAGGTGCAGTCAATCCGACGGGAGCCCCCAACACCGACATGGCAACCGGGAATCCAAATCCCGAGCATGAACAGGCACCTTGGGACAGCGCTGGCAACAGTCAAGCGAACACAACTTCCACCAGTTCCACCGCAGATCAACCCAGCGTTTGCTACCTTGGCTTTCAGGTGCACAACCGCTATCTCGTTACCCAAGACGAGTCGGGGATGGTAGTGATTGATCAACATGCATTACATGAGCGTGTGTTATACGAACGTGTCTGCGCGAAGGTGCTATCTGAGAATGCGTCCCTTGAATCTCAACGCTTACTCGTACCGGAGCCCGTATCTCTGACACCCGCTGAGCGAACCGCAGCTCTCGACGTCAAGGAAACTCTAGCAAAGATTGGAATTGAAATTGACGAATTTGGCGGCGAGACCATTCTGATTCACTCTTATCCTGCGATGCTGCCCAAGACGTCGCCGGGTGACATGCTCCGTACCTTACTAGAAGCGGTAATTTCAGCTGGCAAGCAACCAGACCCCAAGGACTTGCTGAATCATTTACTGTCAACCATCGCTTGCAAAGCTGCAGTGAAAGCCGGTGATCCGCTCAATTCGCAGGAAATCACCAGCCTGCTGGAACAGAAGGATCTGTACCATGAGACGCACCATTGTCCCCACGGTCGCCCCACTGCTTTATTTTTCAGTCGTGATGAACTTGATCGCATGTTCGGACGCCTGGGGCCACGTGCACGCAGCTGACGGCGAACCTGCCTTTCATTTGAACCTGCCATCATTTGACCGTACGCCGGTGTCTACCCGCTCACTATCTCGCCAAGCTGGAATTCTGTTCGCGTTGCCGTCCCAAGCGATGCTGACAGCCCGAGTAAGGCTGGCGTACGTGAGTAGTGTGACGTCACGGCCACGCCGAAGCACCCCGAGTTCGCGTCGCACCGCGCCACATGATATTCTGTTTGCTGTTCGAGACCGGCTCGCAAAACGATTCACAGCGCACCCCTGATCGTGGTGACGCTCTGAATCGCCGCGATGCCCTCAGGAGCTGTGGAGATACCTCCGCGGGATCTCTCGCGAGCCGCGAAGCGTCTCTCCAGACGTGCGAAGCGTCTCCGGAGGTGCTGAACCGCTCCGGTGCCCCCGACCATACTCAAACTGAGCGAGCTCAAGCTTGGCAAACGCAGACCGATCTCGAACCTACCTTTGTTCTCCCGACCTAACTTTTACTCTTTAACGCTCCAGAAAATTTTCATGCGGCACGCCTTTTCCCCCGCCACTCTTTTCGCAGCCACGTTTGTCGTAACCTTTGCCATCGGCATTCTTACTTCGAAAGATGCCGCGGCGCAGCATGATCCAGGTCGTGATGCGATGAAATTGCTGGTGCAAGACAAATTCAAAGCGGGCCAAGAGCGGCTTGCAAAACCTCCCAAGTCCCAAAACAGCCCGATCAGCGAAGCCGAACGCAATTTTGTGCTTGCGATCCTTCACTGCAAACAAGACCGCCAAGCAAAAGCGATTGGTCACCTGCAAAAGGCTGTCGAGCTTGGCCTGCCCATTGAACGCATTCTGGCGGGGCCAAGAACGCTGTTTGAACCTCTGAAAAACGACCCAACCTATGCTGCATGGCTTTCCAACCTTGCAAAGCCACTGCTACATGGCCCGATGCTGTCTTCGGTCACTGACACCACAGCACAGGTCTGGATACGAACCGCAAAACCAACTCAGGTAAACCTCGTGATCCGTGAGGCACAGAATGACACACAAGCTGGGCAGGAGTTCAGCACGAAAACCTCACCACAAGATGATTACACAGGGGTCATTCAAATATCAAACCTGAAGCCTGACACGCAGTACCGATACCAGCTGACAATCGATAGCGAAGCGCAGACAAGTCAACTGAATTTCCGCACGATGCCTAAGGCCGGCGAACCGGCGAAGTTTGAAATCGGATTTGGTGGTGGGGCAGGCTATACACCCCAGTTCAATCACATGTGGACGACGTTGGCCAAACAGACGCCGGCCGCATTCCTGATGATGGGTGACAATGTTTACATCGATGATCCCACACACCCAATGACCCAGCGTTACTGCTACTACAGGCGACAATCAGAACCTCTGTGGAAGTCCTTCATTGCTTCGACCGCAATGTATTCAATTTATGACGACCATGATTTTGGGGTGAACGACTGTATCCCTGGTCCAGAAATCGATGACCCAGCATGGAAACGCCCCGTGTGGCAGGTGTTCAAACAGAACTGGAACAATCCCGGTTTTGGCGGTGGCGAAAAGCAACCTGGCTGTTGGTACGATTTCCAAATTGCTAACGTGCATTTCATCATGCTTGACGGCAGATACTATCGGGACCAGAAAGGCGGCAGCATGCTAGGTCCTGTCCAGAAAGCCTGGCTGATGGACACACTAAGAAACTCCAAGGCCACCTTCAAGATTCTGGCTTCACCTGTACCCTGGTCTCCCGGTGTCAAACCCGGCAGCAAAGACACATGGGACGGATTCAACGACGAACGGAATGAGATCTTTTCGTTTGTTCACGCCAATCAGATTGACGGCGTCGTCCTGCTTGCGGCTGATCGTCACCGCTCTGATTTGCGCCGCATTCCCAGGAAAGACGGATACGCTTTTAACGAAGTCATGAGCTCTCGACTGACCAACGTCCACACCCATGGCCTGGTTGAAAACGCGAAAGGTTCCGAGTTCATTCTCGGTTACAACAAAAAGTGCTCGTTTGGCTTACTCAACTTCGACACTACCGCACCAGACCCGACTATCAAATACACCATTGTCAATATTGATGGTGAAGCGGTTGGAGAAGCCACACTGAAACTCAGCCAAATGCAAAGTCGCTAAGGGCGAACCCAGCAGCAAACGAGTCTGAAATCAAGTCGACTCATGGCTCACCACCGTTACCTTGACGACATTCACACACTCCACCGTGCACGAAGCCCTCTCTACGTTCAAATTCTCACCCGCAGACGGCAGGATCATGCTCATGTTTCAAATTCACCGCAATTCGGCAGTTGTTTTTTTGATGAGCCTGGTCCCATTGCTGGGAGTTCCAACGTGGGCCGAAGAGAAACCCGTCTTACGCGCCGGTGCTGCAATGACTGACATCACTCCTCCACTAGGTGAGTTGGTGGTCGGTGGATTTGTTCCTTTTCCTGCCAACGAAATTCACGATCCCCTTCATGCACGCTGCCTCGTGTTAGATGACGGCAAGACCCGCATTGCGATTGTCATCTGTGACAACCTTGGCATCACTCGGTCAGTTTATGATGAAGCGCGAGCCATGATTTCCAAGAGCTCACAAATCCCGCCAGATCAAATCTTGATGGCGGCGACGCACACCCACTCGGCAACACGTGCCCACGAACCGAAATACAGACCCAAGGTGGTTGCTGGAATCGTATCGGCTGTGAATGCAGCGATCCAAAATCTGGCGCCAGCAAAAATCGGCTGGGGCGGAATCGATGAACCGTCCGAAGTATTCAATCGCCGTTGGTATGTCAGCAAGCCCGAACTTGCGCGTAATCCTTTTGGTGGTGTTGATACCGTTCGCATGAACCCGCCTCGCGCGAATGCTGCTTTGATGAAGCCTGCGGGCCCTATTGATCCCGAAATTTCTTTTCTGTCAGTCCAGAGCACCGAAGGTCAACCGATTGCCCTGCTGGCAAACTACTCACTTCACTACGTCGGCGGCGTCAACAAAGGCGATGTTTCAGCAGATTATTTCGCCATCTTTTCACAACAAATCCAAAAGTTGCTGAACGCCGGTTCGGTCAAACCACCCTTTGTGGGCATGATGAGCAATGGTACCAGTGGTGATATCAATAACATTAATTTCCGCGATGGCAATGCGCGTCGCTATGACCGCTATGAGAAGATGACCGAGGTTGCCAACAAGGTTGCCGGACGCGTGAGTGAAGCACACAGCCAATTGCAATTCAGCCAGGGTGTCAAGATCGGCTCCCTGACGCGGCAACTGAAACTGACCATGCGTCAACCTGACGTAAAAATCAAGGCATGGTTTCGCGACGTGATGGCAAAGCCTGAAGACGCAGAAAAGTTCCATCGTTACGAACGAACCTACGCAGCACGTGTGCAAAAACTCGAAGATGGTCCCAAGGAAATCACCGTGCCTTTGCAGGTTGTGCGTATTGGGGATCTCGCGATCGCCGCCATTCCCTTTGAAACGTTTGCAGAAATCGGATTGAAAATCAAGGATAAATCACCTTTCGCCGATACCTTTACCATCGAACTGGCCAACGATTCGCGCGGTTATTTACCCACCCCACGACAACATGACTTGGGCGGCTATGAAACCTGGATGGGCACCAATCGCGTACAACTTGATGCATCAGATCTCATCACCAAGACCATTTTGGAGATGATGGCGGAGTTACACCAAAATTGAGTCCCGCTGTCAGGAAAAGGGTCCTGCGAGGCCAATCCGAGGGAACTGGAACAGTAACTTCGGACGCAGCCAAATACCTTACAAGCGAAATACCACGACCGGGGCAAACGACCTCTACTTTTAGAGCCGCTGCAGCTGGCTGGTCTCTGACTACTTCGCCCCTTACGAATTTTTCACAACAACACCTTCCGACAACCACCGCACGCTTTGACAACAGGACTGATCAAAATGATTACACGCAGAGAAATGCTTTTGGCCAGCGGTGGCATTGTGATCGCGGGAGGCACGCTCACCTCATCGCGAGCCGTTGCAGAGGAGCCAAAGCAACTTTTTTATCACACCACTGCTCCCAACAACGCCGAGCCTAAACTTGATGATCTTGTGAAATCATGGATCACCCCGACCAAACATTTCTACGTTCGCAGCCATGCTCCGAACCCCATCATCGATCCAGACGGGTTTGAGCTGAAAATCGAAGGGATGGTAAATCGCCCTACCGCTTTATCACTGAAGAACTTAGAACGTTTCGCTAGTCACTCCACCACCGCAACGCTGACATGCGCTGGAAATCGCAGGTCGGAATACAATGCCGAGGGCAAGGTTGGCGGAGTACCATGGCAGTCAGGAGCGATCGGGAATGCGACATGGCAAGGTGTCGCACTTGCTGATGTGCTGAAAGAAGCCGAAGTGACGCCTGATGCAAAATACGTCTGGTTTGAAGGACTGGATGAAATTGAGAAAGGCGGCGGGATCATCCCGTTTGGTGGCTCGATCCCGATTGCAAAAGCGATGATCGGATCGGGGGCAGGGGCGCCCTTGCTGGCCAATGGAATGAACGGTGCTCCACTGACGGCCGACCACGGGTTTCCCCTGCGAACACTCGTCCCCGGGTACATTGGTGCTCGGAGCGTGAAGTGGCTTGGAAGAATCGTGGTCAGCGATCGCCCTTCCCCCAACCATTATGTGGCAACCGCCTACAAGCTTGTCAAAAGTACGGACCCCATTGAATGGGCCGAATCAGGTCCGATCTATCGCTACCCGATCAACGCTGCCATCTGCACACCGAAAGAAAATGCACAACTTGCTGCCGGTGAAATTGACCTGGCGGGCTATGTCCTGCCCACGGGTCGTCCGGGAACAACTGTCAAGAAAGTGCTCGTGTCTGCCGATCAAGGCAAACGCTGGACCGAAGCGACCATGGTTGGAAAGGACAGCGAATTCTGTTGGCAGCTTTGGAATGCAAAAGTAAAAGTCACTGCAGCAACGAAACGGCTGATGGTTCGAGCACTCGACAGCTCAGGTGGATTCATGCCTTATCGAGTGCCGTGGAACGCCAAGGGCTACCTGCAGAATTCATGGTACAAACTGCCCGTGCAGGTGAATTAACCGTGCAGGTGAATTAACCGTGCAGGTGAATTAACCGTGCAGGTGAATTAAACGTGCAAGTGAATTAAACGTGCAAGTGAATTAAACGTCGCCCTGCGACGGCACCCACTCCGAAAGTTCACCAAACAGCTGCGACCCAAGTTCTGCTGCTAGAAGCACGCGTGAGAAAAAAGCGGGGCATTCCGCCTTGAGATCTCAAGCAACTTTAGCCCAGCTTACGCTTACCCCCGCTTCACCTCAGGCAGCACTGTTCTCATCTTCGACACCAAGCCATCGAGCACACGGCACAAGTGTCAGACCTTGGATCAACACCGAGGTCAGAACGATGAAGAAGATCACATCAAACACTTCTTCAGCGCCGGGAATACCATAAGACATGGGAAACGTCGCTAGTACGATCGGCACGGATCCGCGCAGCCCCACCCAAGAAACGTAAGCTACCTCCCTGCGCGGCATCCGAAATGGCAGCAAGCATGCCATGACGCTCAGTGGGCGGGCGACCAGCATCAAAAACAGAGCCATTGCAATTGCAACTCCCGCCACGGAAAGCAGCCGGGATGGAACCACTAGCAGTCCCAAAACGATGAACATGGCAAGTTGTGCCAACCAACTGAGAGCGTCGTGAAAACGCAAGACTCCATCGTGCTGACGGACAATTCGATTGCCCAAGGTGACACCGCAAACATAAATCGCAAGATAGCCGTTCCCACCAATTAAATTGGCGAACCCAAATGTCGTTAAACCAATCGACAGGACAAGAATGGGGTGCAATCCCGAGGCCGATAAGTGAAGTCGGTTAACCACCCAACTTCCGCACCATCCCAATCCAAACCCCGTGATTGCACCGGCAACCAACTCTGTGATCAAGTTTGCGCCTACACCAGCCATGGAAGCACTGTTGGACGCCATCACGCCAAGGATGGCCATCGTCATCAGGACAGCTACCGGATCATTACTGCCTGATTCAAATTCCAGCAGATGTCGGATTCGTGCCGAAGGTCTGACTGAACTCGAGCGAAACACAGAAAAGACAGCTGCAGCATCGGTTGAGGATACGATCGCTGCCAACAGCAACGCCTCCGACCAAGTGAGCCCATCTTCACCGATGTCAAAGGTGGAATAGGTTCCCAGCATGAACCATGCGAATGCCCCCAGCGACAACGTAGTGATTAAAACTCCGAACGTGGACAGCATTAATCCAGGGGCCAACACAGCGCGAACCGATGACCATTGAGTATCAAGGCCGCCAGCAAAAAGAATGATCAGCAAGGCTACGGTGCCTGTTGCCTGGGCAACCGAAGGAGAATCAAACGAGATCCGCCCAACTCCCTCCTCACCTGCCAACATGCCAATCACCAAAAAGACCAGCAGGGTGGGAATCCCTACCCAATCCGACAATTTGCTGGCAACGACACCGACAAACAACAGGATTCCACCGATCAACACCAGTGTTTCAATAGGTAACATGCCGTTTAATTCTCCACCCTGAGCGCCGCCTTCCTTCCAGAGCACCCATTGAATGTGCTCGCGGCCCCCAACATGATGTTTGAAGCCCGTGATGGCAAGGACAATCGCACCATCGTTGAACTTGAAATAAACCGCCAACAAGGTCACGCAGGTGGTGCTGAAACCGGTTCATTCGCAGGCACACATTTCATTTCCTTCCAGGCACACATTTCATTTCCTTCCAGGCACACATTTCATTTCCTTCCAGCTACACATTTCATTTCCTTCCAGCTACACATTTGATTTACTTCCAGCTACACCTTGCATTTGCTAGAAGCCTAACGTTGCATTTGCTTACAGTTCAGCCTTTGCATTTTTATGACGGGCTGCCAATGCAACACGACAATGATTCGCATCATCTCACCCGCTGGCGAATCAATTTGTTCTTGCCTTTCGGTTTTTATTCTGCTGCTTTTTATTCTGTTTGCGCGAGGCGTCTACGGGGCGACGCAGGTTTGGTGGCGTCTGCTCGGTATCCTCAGCAACCTCATGCCAGCGGCTTTTCAATTCTTCCAAATCACTGGAACGACTCACTGAGAGATCATTGAGCTCTGAACGGTCAGTAGCAAGATCGTACAATTCCCAAGGACGACCTTTGACAGAGACCGCCTTCAAATCTCCCTGACGCAGAGCGCGGTTATTGGAAAATTGAAAATACATCCAAGGATGCGGTTCACGCACGCCTCCGGCAAAAATTGGCGTCAACGATCGGCCCTGCACTGGGGTGATGGTACGCCCAGCGTAGTCCGTCGGGTAATCAGCCTTGGCAAGATCAACGCAGGTCGCCATGAAATCGATCAGATGCGCTGGCTGATCAGTGACACTTCCCGGTTTCGTTTTTATCCCCGGGCCGGATACGATCATCGGCGATGTGATTCCGCCTTCGTGCTGATTCTGTTTGTACCAGCGAAACGGGGTATTACCAACATGCGCCCAGCCCACATCGTAGGTCCAATAGGATTTTGGATCCCAAGGACGAAACTCCTTTCCACGAGTACGTTCAAAGGGGCAAGCTCCATTGTCACTGCAAAACATCACAAGAGTATTATCAGCAAGCCCTGAATCCTTCAGTCGCTTCAGCAAGCGTCCAATGTTCTGATCCAAGCAATCAACCATTCCTGCATAAGCGGCCATTCGCTCAGATTCCCAGTGATGCTGTTTTTCAGACAAATCCTTCCACGGTGAAACACTGTCTGGCCTCGGAGAAAGCTTCGTGTCCTCAGGTAGAATGCCGAGTTCTTTCTGTTTTTGAAAACGCTGCGATCTGATCTTGTCCCAGCCGACATCATAGCGACCCTCATACTTTCGAAAATCAGACTCTTTGACATGCAAGGGATAATGCGGCGCGTTGTACGCCACATACAGCAGAAAGGGTTTGTCCTCTTCCTCGGCCTCATCCAAGAATTTCAGCGCATAGTCCGTCTTCGCATCAGTGGTATAAAACCCTTCTTTCGGTACAACAAATGGCTTGCCATTTAAACGAAACGTCTCATCTCCCGTGAAGAAGTTCGTCGATCCGCTTAAGTGACCAAAATATCGATCAAAGCCGCGTTCGGTTGGCTGCCCATCAAGGTGCCACTTTCCAACCATCATCGTATGGTAACCGGCCGGCTTGAGCGCCTCTGCCAAGGTCACGCCCCGATTCATTTCTTGATTGCCTGCCTGAAACATATACAAACCCGTCAACAAACAGATTCGGGATGAATGACATTTGGCAGTGTTGTAAAACTGATTGAAACGCAACCCCTGGCTCGCAAGCTGATCGAGATTGGGTGTCTCAATCTCCGCCCCATAACAGCCCAGATCAGAGAAACCGAGATCATCAGCCATGATCAACACAATATTGGGACGCGAATCAGCAGCCGTCACATAGCTGAAAGTCGCAAAGCAGAAAATTGAAACCAACAAGAAACGCATAACAGACCCATTCACCCCAGGTTCATGAACTCGCTCAGCTCGGCAACTGAACCGACTGACAACGCAATTTCAAAAAAACATTCCAAGCCAGCATCAAGCAACACACAGGCAAGAAACGCTGGACAGCGTCCTTGGACAGCGTTCGCAACTGCCAGCGGCAATGCACGACCACAGTATACTTTGCAACCTACTTTGCACCGAAGACTTAATCTCGCTTACTGCAGCGAAAAAACCGACACTGCAGGCGGACCGATCGCAGAAAAAACTGCGGCCACCCATTTTCACACAACCACACTCATCATCTGATGCATCCGTTCACGGAGACGGTTGCCTTCAGATTCCGCAGTCACCATTTCATACGACGTCCGTAACCCAAAGAAGCCGGTGGCATCGACACCTCCGAGTTCACGACCAGCCTCTAGTGTGATGACCTGGAAGGAGTCGCGTATTTCACCTTGCTGGAAAGTCATTCCCTCAGAGTCCTGCCCCTCAAGCTCAGGATTTGGCATCCCCTGCGTGGCTTGCCGCCGGAATAGCATCAGCACCTGTATTGGATGAGTTTTCTCGTAGCTTGAATAAGACGATAGCTGCGCCAGCAAGGTAAGCAAAAATCCCAAAGATCCAAGCGGAAAAGAACTGTTTTGACTGAGAACTGTCCGCATCCACTGCCTGAAAGATCGACTCGGAAAAATCTCCCCAACCATGAATACCTATCGGCACTGCCAGCATCAGAAAACCAAAAAACAGACGATGACGCTTCCCCAGCAAACACTTCGCCGCGAAATAGCCCATTACCAACTGCAAGCTCGCATGCCCTGCAACGATCGACAGCAATCGATTCAAGGATGCGGACATGGGGGTCTCGGAAGCAAGCACTGCGGTAACGTTCTCGATGGTCGTGAAACCAATCGCGACGGCAACTGCCGTCGCAACCACCTCTGCATCTTTTTGGATTCGGGTGCTTTGAAACAGTTTAAAAGTCAGTAGAAACCCGAAAAAGATACACAGTTCTTCTGATACGGCAGCCCCCAACACCTGCTGCACAAAGGCTTTTTCGTAGAGCCCTGACAATTGATCACCGGCACCTTCAATCACGGTTTCCATGAAATAGACAGGCACACACGCTACGACTCCCAGGGCAACCCCCGTCCAAAGCACAATCAGCATCTGACTGCTGACCCGAAACGCACCGACCAACCCCAGCAAGACAACGGTCGGCACCATCGCAATCAACAGCGGCAGAACTTCCATCCAAGCACCCAAGCTCACGAATATAAAATTTGAAATAATAAACGAGACCGCCGAGCTTCAGGAAGACTCATCCAGTCAATAAAAATTCAATTGGTCACAAACTCAAGAATACGCACTGCATTCCCTCTGCTTTGTTCATGCCTGTCTTTGGCAACGCGCATGGTCAGATGATGCGGCCCCCGTTTGAGTCCAGTGGCCAACATCACCGTACGTGGGTAATGCAAGCCTTTACTGAACCGATGAAAAAGCTCCGCTGTCTTGAACTCACCCCCGTCGATCGAGTACTGCACTCGCCCAGCATCGGGGCCGGCAAGAACATACAATCCAACAGCCTGTCCATCGAAATCAAGCGTCAATTCAGCGTTGGCAACGTCGGTGCATAACATATCAAGTTGGGTAAACCTCCCGCGTTTGCCCCCGAGAATCGATTCCCAGGCAGGAACCCCCAAAACCCAAGACTTATCGAAATCGGCTTTCGTCCCAGCGAGCAGGCGTCCGTGCGAATAACTTGCTGGATCAAGCACACTTGCGAGCTTATGTAGACTTGGGTCACCACGCTCGCGTTGCTGGTCGTCTGCCCAAGCGGCATCCAGCAGCTGTTCGATCATGTCCGCGGCAACACGATTTCCCGCTGGCTTGGGATGGGTTCCGCCATAGGTCGCCCAGGTCAGTTCATTCGCCTCGATTCGCTCAGCCACTTCACGGGCCAAGTCGATCGTCGAAACACCGTAATGTGCAGCAACCGCCTCATGAGCGCCACTGCTAACGGGGGTCTTCCTCTGTTTCAACAGCTCAAGCATGGGGGGATTCACAAAGTGGGTAACGACAATATCCATTGCAGGATTCGTGGTCAGGGCTTGCCGCAAAATACCCTCCATACCGCGTCGACACTCGCGTTCTGCATGCGAAGCATCCTGATCATCATTGACCGCAAATTCAACAAAAAGCAAATCGGGTTGTGTTGACAAAACATCACGGGCCAGACGATGCGCTCCGGTTGTGGAACATGTCGAACTGATTCCCGCATTGACGAATTTGAAATCCGTGTCAGGAAAACGTCTCCGTAGATTCTGCTCAACCATGACGCGATAACCATTCATTTCAGTGATCGATCCACCGATGAAGGCAACCGTACCCTTCTTTTTTCCAGCAAAAGCGATCCACGAATTATCAAAATGCTGGCGAAGATGAACGTTCGGCGAACGTTCGGAAGCTTCCTGTAACGTGTTGATGTATCGATGCCGCTGCAGCGAATGCTTGAGCTTGCGTGACGCTTCAACGCCAACCTTGCCCACTATTGCATCATGACCGTGGCCAAGAAATTCCTGCCGCGTTCTGGGATACCCCACAAGCTCAGATTCATTCGCCATCTCTCGTACAGATTTTGAGTCTTCTGAAACCAACGCGAATGGCCATGCGAGACCATCCTTACGATAAGAGCAGTCACGCGTTTGTGCCGATGTGAACGCAGGAAACAGTAGCAGCATAAGGAAACTGGCAAATCGCATCGGATACTCTCTACGGTGACAACGTTTTTCAAACTCGCGAATTTGACAGTCGTCACAATCCAATCGCAAGCGGGAAACTGCTCGAAAGCTTACACCAATCGCACGCCAGCCTTGGCCCATCAAAGCGTGATTTGCTCTGAAGAAGTGGCTTTGCTGACAAAAACCACGCATCAAGTAACGTCAGTACCCAACGTCACCACCCAATGAGCGGCGATTTCTCACAAAACGATGTCGAGTGCATCTACCACAGTCGAACGCATGTACGCACAATAATCGTGCTCACGATGCCTGAAACACTTCATGTCCAGCTGAAAAAATCGCGGAAAATCTTTGCCATAATTGCAGCAAGGCTTTACCAGACTCACGGCAAGACAGCCCCCCGAATCGCAGCAAACGGTTGCCAGAATCGCAGCAAACTTGTCCTACAAAACAGGGATCAGTCCGTTAGAATCATGGAACCGCGGCACTCAACGCGGATCTCGACGGCACCCAACACCGTCTTTCATGTCGGCAATTCAATCTTACGACGGAAGATCCAGGCACCATGTCAACCGATACGAATTCAAACAAATGTTTCCCGAAGCATGCGGCTCTTCTGCTAATACCGGCTGCATTTCTTGCTGCATCTTGGCTACCTGTCGCAACCACCCTCCATGGTCAAGATCCAGCCCTTGACGCATTCCGACGCATGCATGCTGAACTTCAGCGACAGATGGCCGAAGACATCGATCAGGCGGTTGTGTTTTTAGATGACCAAGTAGCGAAACAGCCGGAATCATCCGATGTTCATGTTTTACGCCACAGTCTTGGGTCAAAACTTGCAGACGAATCACGGTATGCCGACGCTTTGAAACAATACGAAAAACTGCTTGACTTCCAAGTCGCCCACCTCACAGAACAAGAGCAACAATATGGCGTCGGAATGACTCTGCGCAGCCTTGAGGGAATCAGTGAACTCGCCAACCGCAGCGACGCCATGGACAAGGCTGTTGACAAAGCACTCACTGCATTCCAAGCACTTCCTGCTGAGACGGCGCGTGCTTGGGCCCCACTCTCTCAACTAGTCTTCCTGAAGGCTCACGCCATGATTGAGGACAACCAGACGGAAGCCGCAGCAGCCATCATTGCCAAGCAAATCCAGTCACTTGAGGATGCTTGCAGTGATGTAGAAGCAACCGAAACAGTGATGCACGCCCACGTTGCACTGCTAAAAAAGCTGACCAGTCCGAATCGCAATAATGATAGCTGGCGTGACGACTACGTCGGAAAGCTGGAAACCGCATGCACCACAGCTTTTGAGCGTTTTCCAAAGTCGATGCGACTGCAGAACGATTACGCTGAAACACAATACCTGATGATCACGCAATGGGGACAGGATGACCCAGAAGCCAATGAGAAACGAATTAAAAGTGCGTTTGCAAAGCTGAGCCTTCCAGCGATTTCCAATCGTTCGGTAAATGCAATCCTCCGCCGCATTGAGGTACATCGTGAACGCATGCAGGCGGCGAAACCAGTGGCGACTCTGGTCGGACAAGTGGCTCCTGAATGGGACATCGATGGCTGGGCGAATACTGTCGGGGTGACACGAAAATCGTTTGAGGGACAAGTCGTGCTGCTCGACTTCTGGGCTATGTGGTGCGGTCCTTG
>Ga0315315_10000827_pt1 | contig 27520 bp, 23 predicted proteins | sample M140m3416metaG_FD_203699 | JGI IMG/M metagenome (GOLD analysis project Ga0315315, IMG submission 203699) | Ammonia-oxidizing marine archaeal communities from Monterey Bay, California, United States - M1 40m 3416 | ecosystem: Environmental > Aquatic > Marine > Intertidal zone | place: USA... | reverse complement strand
TATCTTCAATCTAATGGTGGAATTCCCATTGATTGTTTTTATCACATTTATGGAACTCGTGCTGATGGTGAAAGATTAATTCCAGAGTATGAGGGTCAAACACCTGCAGATTATCCAGGAAATAATGATGAATATTCTGTTTCTGGATACCATTATGATAAAAGGGAGGTTTAAAAATGGCACAAGAGAAAAATGCAGATGGGTCTAATGCACCTATTGAATTTATACCCATGCCGGGTGGTAAAGATTGTGAGGAATTTTATGGTGGATCCAGATGGGGTAAACCAACTACAAGATATGAATATATTTGGTATGGCAATGTAGATGAAGATAAGTATCCCGAAGATGCTTGTCCTCCTTATTATCATAGGTATGGTCAGATTGATTTTTTTCAAGTAAATACTAGTCTTACTGGGGATGGATTGGTTAATATTCTTGGTAGTATAACGGCAGCTGGTAATATAACTTCTGGTTCTCAAATTTGTGGTGCTAGTATTTGTTCCGTCAATAAATTATTTGATATTCCACATCCAATTAAAGAAAATAAGCGTTTGGTTCATGCGTGCTTAGAGGGACCAGAAAATGGAGTTTATATTCGTGGAAGATTGACTGGTGAAAATATAATTGAACTTCCGGATTATTGGAAAGGTCTTGTAGATCTAGAAAGTATTACAGTAAGTCTTACTCAGATTGGATCATCTCAGGATTTGATTGTTGATAGGATTGAATGGGGAGCTAGAGTTGTTGTTCGTTCAGGAACTGCATCTACTATTGATTGTTATTATACTGTAAATGCTACTCGTAAAGATATAGCACCTCTTGAAGTAGAACAAGATGTAGTAGAAGGAAGGGTGTATCCTGAAGGTTGACAATGGAAACATCCTGTGTTATATTTGGTACTCTAGCGGGAATGCATCAGCCTATGGAAGACGAATACTTGACTAAGTGTGTGGTTGATCCCGCAAAAAGAACTTTCTTTCTTTACTCAAGTGAAGGGGATGAAAAGAAAGTTGCATGTGATACAATAGAAGAATTTATGGGTGTGCTTAAATTTGTAAGAGATACATGTCCTGAAGGAAGATTATCTTATTCCAATCCTCTTTTTGACTTTTAATTCCAAAAAAGGCGGGAAAAAAATCCAGGCAAAAAATCCCCTCTATTACCTTTTAACATGAAAGTAGTCATTCCCACTAAAGTTTTTGTTAATGGGACATTTGATATTATTCATAGAGGTCATTTAGAACTTTTAAATTATGCAAGGAGTTTGGGGTATGTGTATGTTGGTATTGATACTGATGAGTGTGTAAAAGGAAAAAAGGGTTCTGGAAGACCCATACATAATCAAGAAGAAAGGAAATTTTTTCTTGAAAATTTAAAATCAGTTGATGAAGTAATATTTTTTTCTAGTGAAGATGAATTTAAGGAATTAATAAAATCTCTTCATCCTGATATAATCATTGTAGGTTCTGATTGGAAAGAAAAATCCACTATTAAATCTTATTATGATGGGGAATTAATTTTCTTTGATAGAGTGGAAAAATATTCTACTACAAAAACTATTCAAAGGATATATGAAAGTTTTTAATAAGTTTGATACTGATCAATTAAAAATACAACGTATTAAAACTACTCCTAAAAATGTTGAAGAGGCTAATGAGGGTCTTTTTGCTGCTAAATTAAATTTACCTGAAGCAGCTGCTCATTGTGGAATGACGCATAAGGAAATGAAAATGATCTTTTGGGAATATTTGAAATATAATCCTCCCACTTATGTTGGTGAGGACAATAAATAATGTATGGATATTAAGCTTTGGTATTCTACATCAATGAAGCAGTGGAGATGGACATTGTTGGATACAGTAACTCGAAAACATGAGTCTGGTCAAAGATATGATCTTCGTGAGGCCATGAATGATATTGCAACTACTGTAGAATACTTGGTGCAAAAAAATGAATATGAAGGACAAGAGTAAAGCTAAATAATCCATAACAAGAACTATAGTGCAAATAAGATGGGTCTTTCCAGATTAGATAATTTTCTAAAGTCGGTAAGAGGAACGATTATTTACGTTAATCCTAACGACTTAGATGCAACGGATAGTATTGAGAATCAGGGTAATTCTCTTACGCGCCCATTTAAAACTATTCAACGTGCTTTAATAGAGTCATCAAGATTTTCATATCAAAAGGGACTGGATAATGATAGGTTTGGTAAAACTACCATTCTTTTATATCCCGGCGAGCATACTGTAGATAATAGACCTGGATGGATTCCAGATGGAGCAAATAATTATATATTAAGAAATGGCACAACATCTAATGATTTGCCTCCATACGATTTAAACACTAATTTTGATCTCCAATCTCCTAATAATGAACTTTATAAGTTAAATAGTGTATTTGGTGGAATTATAATTCCAAGAGGAACATCTATTGTTGGTCTTGATTTACGGAAGACTAAGATTAGACCAAAATGGGTTCCTAGCCCTACAAATGATAATATCGCAAGATCTTGTCTTTTTAGAGTAACTGGTGATTGCTATCTTTGGCAGTTTAGTATATTTGATGGTAATCCAAATGGTAGAGTTTATGTAGATTATACTGCTAACGAATTTGTTCCCAATTTTTCACATCATAAACTTACTTGTTTTGAATATGCTGATGGTTCTAATGGTGTTAAGATAAATGATGATTTTGTAACTTTCTCAACAACAAGAACTGACCTTCAAATGTATTATGAGAAAGTTGGACTCGTTTACGGACAATCTTCTGGTCGTGCAATTGAACCAGATTATCCATCTGCTGCTATTGATATTCAACCTAAAATTGATGAATATCGGATTGTGGGATCAACTGGCGAATCAGTAGGAATTACAAGTATTAAGGCTGGTGATGGAGTAACTGCAACAACGAGTATTACAGTTACTACAACCATTTCTGCTGCTGGATTGGATGTAGATACTCCTTTCCGTATTACCGGAATTACTGCTACTGGATATGATGGTCAGTTTGTAGTTGCAGAAAGACCAACTGATACTACACTTGTATATACTGTTCAGAATGCCCCTGCTAATCCACTTCCATCTGTCATTGGTTCTTCTTTATCATTGAGCTCAGATACGGTAACATCTTCTTCTCCTTATATCTTTAATATCTCTTTGAGATCTGTTTATGGAATGTGTGGTATGCTGGCTGATGGTGCAAAATCATCTGGATTTAAATCTATGGTTGTTGCCCAGTTTACTGGTATTGGACTTCAGAAAGATAATAATGCATTTGTGGTTTATAATGCTGGTTCTCCTCCTACAGGTCAATATGATGATAATACTGTAGCAGGGAATGAATCTTTAAGTACAAATTCTCAAGCAAGATATAAGCCTTCTTATAGGAATTTCCATCTTAAAGTAACAAATAACGCTGTTGTTCAGGCTGTTTCTGTCTTTGCTATTGGATATGCAGAGCATTTTGTGACAGAGAGTGGTGGAGATATTAGTCTTACAAACTCTAATTCTAACTTTGGTGCAGTAGCACTTGCTTCTAAAGGATTTAGAAGTACTGCTTATTCACAAGATAATGTTGGATATCTTACTCATATTATTCCTCCTAAAGAATTACCACTTACAGAAACTGCAACTGAATTTGAATCTATTGATGTAAATAAAACAGGATCTGCAGTAGGTGTAGGATCAACGGGAAATCTTTATTTGTATGGAAAGACCAATAAAGATGTTGCTCCTGAAAATGTTATTGATGGGTATAGAATAGGTGCTAGAGATAATGATAGTTTAAAAGTACTTGTTTCTTCTGGGGGATCAGTAACTGAATATGAGTCTCGTATGGTAATGCCAGATTCTCAGTTAAGTGCTCAAAAGATTTTTACAGTTAATAGAAGTGTAGCAGGTATTAATAGTATCGGTGCATATAGTGATGGTGGATCTCAAAATGTTATTACTTTTACGGCAGCTCATTCCTTTGTTAATGGAGAATCTGTTCGTCTTCTTAGCGATAATGCAAGAATTCCTGATGGATTAGAAGCAAATACTCTTTATTATGCTATAACTTCGGGAACGGGAATTTCAACTAATACAAATATTAAATTAGCTAAAACTTTAAATGAAGCTAATAATGATAATTCCTTAGTAATTAATGATAAGGGTGGACTTTTAAAGGTTGTTAGTAGGGTATCTGATAAGAATTCTGGTGAGATTGGACACCCAGTTCAATGGGATGATAATAATTCTCAATGGTATGTTAAGGTTTCTACTGGATCTACAGATAATACACTTTATCCTATTATTGTTGGTTTAGGATCGACTGGTCTTGGAACAGCAACTCCCAGAACTTATTTTAATAGAAAGGGAGATTCTAGGAATATAAATGATACTCTTTATCGGGCAAGATATGTTATTCCAGCAATTGAGGGAACTGTTGCTCGGCCTCCAAGTGATGGATTTATTATTCAACAATCTAATACTACTACAGGATCAACTGATAGTGAAATTCAGACTTATTTTGGCTCAGGTTCACTCAGTAATGTAAATCAACAAAGAAATTTTAGGTTTATTTCTGATGCACAATGGGATGGTTCTTCTGTTTCTGTTACTACAGAACTTCCACATGATCTTAATGTGGGATCTAGAGTTGAAATGGTTAATGTTAAGAGTACTGAAAATACTACTGCTGCTTCAGATGCAGGGTATAATAGAACTTATAATGTTACGGGTATTAGTAGCTCTAAAGCATTTACAGTTGGATTAACGACTGATCCTGGAACGTTTACTAATGATACTAGTGCTAGAACTACAGCACTTCCATACTTTAAAAAGAAGCAATATGAAAATACTTATTACATTTATAGAAATTCTGAAACCCAGAAGTATATTGCTGGAAAGCAAGATGGTATTTATTATCTAACTTTTATAAATGCTTCTAATTCTCCAACAGTTGCTCCGTTTACTAATGAGAATTTCTCTCAACCCGTAAAAAATCTTTATCCTCAGACGAATAGGGATACTCCACTTTCTGATCCACCAGCTGCAACTTCTGCTGCTAATCCTGATCTTATTGGTGAAGTTGTCACAAGTAATCCACAGAATAGCATTAGTAAAGAAGCTTTAACTAAGTTTAATAGAGATAATGATATTGGTGTTGGAATTACTGACATTGTTTCACCCACTGGATCTACTCATACTATCCATACCACTATTGATCATGGATTAAACAGAGTTACTAAGTTAAGCATTACTGATGTTGGTGGTGGTTATGGTAATGGATCTGCAGGTGATCTTTATAATGCTAAGCTAGTTGCGATTGGATCTTCTTCTACTGGTCAAAATGCAACTGTTAAAATAAGTGTAGGATCTACCGGTGCAATTGATTCTGTTAAGATAATGGATGGTGGTAGTGCTTATGGTATTGGAAATAGTATGCATGTGGTGGGTGTTGGTACTACTACTGGATATTCTCCTGCGATCCTTACTGTAGATAAGATTTATGATAACGTTGGAGATGTAATTAGAATTACTGGAGTTTCTTCAGAAAGCTATTCTGGATTTAATAATCTGTATAGAATTACAAGTGTTGGTATAGGAACTGAGTATACTTCTCAAGTTACTGTTTCTTCTGCATCTACTCTTACTGGATTCTCTACAACGGGTATTGGAGTAACTTTAACTTCTAGTGCTTACTTATATCAAACTGGTGAGGCCATTAATATTAGCGCCTTTACTTATAATAAAACTACTGGAATTGGTATTGTAACTAGTGTTAATGGACATGGATTTGGTGTTGATCAAAAAGTAAGACTTGTTGGAGCAAATCAAGACCTTTATCAGGGATCATTTGTTGTAACTAAGATTCTTGATAATTTAGCGACTCCCTCTTATTCTTTCTCTGTAAACATTGGTTCGGGGACAACTGCTCCTACAGCAACAGGTACAATGTATGCATATCCAGAAGGATTTGCTTCTAATGGGGGTAATGTTACTACTGATGATGAGAATTTAACTGGTAGAATGGTTGCTACTTATGCAGGAATTACTACTTCATTGACTTCTCCAATTGCTAATGCTACTACAGATGAAGTGAGTCTTATTAATATTGCTAATTTGGATGTTAATATTGGTGATTTCTTGATTGTAAATGATGAATTGGTAAGAGTTAAGACTACTACAACAGGAACTAATCCTCTTTATGTGTTCCGTGGTGTTCTTGGAACTAAGAGAACAAGTCATTTAATTAATTCCACGGTTAGAAAAGTATTTGTTAATCCAGTTGAACTTAGAAGACACTCTATTATTCGTGCTTCTGGTCATACATTTGAATATGTTGGATTTGGGCCTGGTAATTATTCTACTGCCTTCCCAGATAAGCAAGATCGTTCAATTACTCCTGAGGAGGAACTTTTAGCACAGTCTACCAAGAGAGATGCTGGTATTAACTTCTATACTGGTATGAATGATAAGGGCATTTCATACTCTGGTAATAAGAGAATGAGTACCATTACTGGTCAGGAAGAAATATTTGATACTCCTATTCAGACAGTAACTGGTGAAGATATTAGTAATTTGCCTGGATTGGATGTTATTAGTCCTATTGAAGGTGCATTTAGTCGTTCAATTAGAGTAGAAGGTGGTGATGATAATAAGGTTGCTTCTGAATTTAATGGACCTGTTATCGTTAACAATAAGATTACTTCAAATAATTTAGAATCTAATTCACTCTTCTTACAAGGTGATGCTACTGTTTCTAGAAAATATACTGTAGGTATTGCAACTCCATCTCTTGCTGGTAACCCAGGTGATGTTGTTTATTATGCAAACCCAGCTGATGGTGGATATACTGGTTGGGTTTATAGTGTAGATAATGCATGGAGACGTTTTGGTAGCGTAAGTCTTTCTCAGGATAATGATACTTATATCTTTAATCAGGTGGGTATTGCTACTACTACTCCAGGCGCTTTACAATTACAAGTTGGTGGAGGATCAAGCATCTTTGCTGTTGATGGTGATGGTGTTGGTATTGGATCAACTGCTAATGGATTTGCTTTAAGAATTATTGGTAATAGTCATATTACTGGTTCTGTTGTAGCAACGGCATTTACTGGAGATGGTTCTGGATTAACTAATCTTTCTAATGATAGTAGATGGGAAGGAGTTCATGCTGGTGTTGGAACAGGAATTTATCCAACTGATTTGTTAAATGTTGGTATTGGAACTACTGTACCTAGACATAATTTAGAGGTTGGACCTATTGGTTCTGCATCTACAACTTTACTTGTTAATGGTGGAGCAAGATTTGCCGGAATTATTACTGCTAATGAGGTATTTGTAACTGGAATTGCCACTATTACTGGTGCATATGATGCTCAGAATTCTTCTGGTAAGATAACTGCTGGAATTATTACTTCAACAAATCTTCATATTGGTGCCGGTGGAACGGTAATTACTACTCAGGTTGGTTTTGGTTCTGTTGGTATTGGTTCTACTCAACCAACTGGAATGTTGGATGTTCAAGGACATACTAAACTTAAGACTTATTCTGAGAATATTGGTATTCTTACTGTTTATTCTGGAACTGTAACTGTAGACTTGGGTGAGGCACAAACATTTATTTGCACTGCAACAGCAGATATTACTCAATTTGAACTTTCTAATATTCCATCAGAGTCAACATCCTTTACTATTAGGATGGATCAAGATTCAACTGGTAGTCGGAGTGTTGGTATAGATACTTTCACTGATGGATCTAGTAGTATCCCAGTTTATTGGCCAGGTGGTGTGGTTCCAATTGTAACAACAACTGCAAGTAAAACAGATGTTTATTCCTTTAAGATCTTTAATGGAAGTGGTATTACTTCTGTAGGGATGTACGGTGTTATCGGCGGTCAGAATTACGGTTAATGGAAAATCAAATCTTTAGGGATATTAATACAGTTCTGGACCTTAATGGTCCGGTTCTGTCATTTACTACGCAACCAACAGGGGTTACTGGAATAGGGGTTACTGCAGGGACTACAGGGGGAGGAACTGTAGAGTTAACAGGAATAGCAACAGTTTCTTTTATAGATGGTTCTGCTGTTAATCGGGGTTCTATTTCATATCAATGGTATGAACAGGGTGGGACTAAGGTATCCAATGGAACTTATATTACAGGAGCAGCAACCACTACTCTTACTCTCAGTAATTTGATTACTCCTGATGATAATCAACGAAAATTTTATGTAGAAGCAGATTATATACCCAATCCTCAAGCTGGAATAGGATATTCCAGCGGAAATGCAACGAATGAACCGTTAAATTCTGGAATAGGAACGGTTACTGTTACTCCGATGCTTGAAATTATTGCTCAACCATCAAGTTCTCAAGCAGCTGTTAATACAAATAGAACATTTACTGTTAATGCAGGTTTAACAGATAATAGTTATACAGATGATCTTCAGTATCAATGGATAGCGGATGGGGTAGATATTACTGATGGGGTTGAAACTTCTACGTCTACCACTACAACAGGATCAAGAGTGGCATCGACTTCTCCTTCACCAGTAAGTAGGAGTTGGAGTTCTCCTGCATCTCATACTGTACCTGCGACTGCTACTAATGTAAGAGTAACTCTTGCGGGAGCACAGGGTGGGAATGGTGGAAATGATGCTGGTGGACCAGGAGGAAGAGGAGGACAAGGAAGAATTGGAACATTAACATTAACCTCCGGAAAGCAAAGAAGATTAGAATTTTCTATGGGTAAAAGGGGTAATGGTGGATCATCAGGTAATCAAAGTGCAGGTGGGATGGGTGGCCCTGGTATTTCTGGTGGCCACGGTGGTGGTGCCGGTCAAAATGGTTGGTCCGGTGGCGGCGGTGGTGGTGGAGGCGCCACTGGAGTAAAGGATACGAATTTGAGTAATAATTTTATTGGAATCGCTGGTGGCGGCGGTGGCGGCGGTGGAGGATCCTGGAATAGAGGAGCTCCGAGTGCTTATAATGTTCAAGGAAGAGTAGGATTTGGATTTGGGGGTGGTAGTTATCCTACTTTCCTTCCTGCTAGAGGTGGTCATGATGGACAAACCAAAAATGGTGACGGCGGCGGTGGTGGTGGTGGTGGTGGCGGTGCTAATATACCTCATCCAGCCTCTGGAGGTCCAAGTGGGGGATCTGGTGGAAGTTCAGGACAAGATAATTCTCATGGTGGTAGTCCTGGTTATGGTGGAGTTAGTGGATATGATAATACAGAGTCATCTTTTGCTAGTGGAAGTGGATCTTTAAATGAAGGAGATGGGTATGCTTATCTTTCTTATATTGGTACAAAGGTTACATATGTGGATACAACTTCAACTAAGACAGTAACAGAAAGCACGACATATGCTGGAGCATTGACAAAATCACTTACTATTAGGTCAGATTTTACTAATGTTAAAGATATAAAATGTAGAATTACTTCTGCAACAGCAAGTAATTCTCCAATTCTTACTGATCAGGTTAATTTTGCTGTATTGGATAAAGTTCAAGATTCTATTATTAATATAGAAGAAATTGGGATTACTGATACTGCAAATATTTCAACGATTAATCTGGTTAATGGAGAATATACTTTTAATATTGGTGTACAGGATGGTGGTTCTACATCATCTGAGTATTATGTGTTGTATTCACCAGATAGGGATATTGAAGTAGAAATGGATCTTTATGGTGGAAAGGGTGAAGAGGATACTTTAGGTAGTGGGGATCCAAATGCTAAAACTGAAACAGGAGAAGGTGGATATTCAAGAATTCAATTTACACTGAAACAAAATGTAGAATATGTAATTGCGGGTCTTACTGAAGATATACAAGCTCCATTTCTTTATATGAAGGGAGAATTAATGGCAGTTGTTGGTGGTGGTGGAGGTGGTGGATATTTTGCTCCTGGTAGAGGAGGTGGAGCAGGTGGTGGCATTAATATTGCAGGAGAGAATGGTAACAGTACAGGTGGTGGAGGTGGTGAAGGTGGTGTTGTTATTGATGAAGGAACATTGAGTGCTAATGGTATATTTGGAAGTCTTTATAGTCAACCTATCATTCTGACGCAGGGTGTTAGTGCTATGCAACAGATTCTTCATGCGGGTGATAGTTATGCAGAAGGTAGAACTGGTGGAAGAACAACAAAATGTAGTAAAGGAAAGTATTGGGCACAGCAAGGAAAAGGTGCTTGTGAGGATATTGGAACTGTTAAATTTAGATTAGGGGATGGAACAGAAGTTACAAATACTTCTGCTTCTATTACCAGAGGATATAAAGCAGGATATTATATGATGGCAACTGCAGGTTGGGGACAGAGGGGATATCAAAATATTATTAGTTCTAATGGTGGTAATGGTGGAAACGGAGCAACAGGTGGTCAGGGTGGTGTGTTAGCTGGTGGTGGAGGTGGATCAGGATACACTGATGGTTCAGTTACAGTAATTGATACGATGCGAGGTGGAAGTACAGGAGATGCTAAAGTAGTATTAAGAGTGGTGAGTGACTAAATAACTAAGACTAATCTGCGGGGGAGAGTGAACCCGAATGGCTGTAAATAAGAATTTTGTAGTCAAAAACGGTATTGAGGTTAATGATAACCTTATTATTGGTATTTCTACCAATAAGACGGTTGGTATTGGATCCACTCAACCTGAGTATAATTTAGATGTTAGAGGTGGAATTGGTGCCACTGATCTTATTGTAAGTGGTGGTTCTACCACAAAGAACTTAGCAGTTTCTGCAGCTGCAACGACAAAAGACCTTTTAGTTACTGGCGTATCTACTTTTACGGGGATTGGTACATTTGGTAGTGATGTTTATGTTGATGGAAATTTAACTGTTGTAGGTGATATCTCATATGATGAGATAGATGGTAGAAATCTTAATATTACTGGTATTGCTACTATAGCAAAACTAGGAGTTTCTATTGCTACAACGACAAAGGATCTTTTAGTTACAGGAGTTTCTACATTAACAGGTAATGTTGATTTTGGGGGAAGTGTAAATCAATTAAATGTGTCTGGGGTTTCCAGTCATGTTGGGTTTGCTACTTTTAGTGATAATGTTTATATTACCGGTTATTCCACAGTAACTCAGGACTTGACTGTTCTGGGTGATCTTAATGTTACGGGTGACCTTTCTTATGATGAGGTAACAGGTAGAAATATTAAGATTACGGGCCTTTCTACTTTTGAAGGTCTGGGTTATTTTGGATCTAATGTTGGAATTGGAACTACCAATCCAACTGCAGGAGCAGATTCTAACAATACTACTATCTTAAGTGCTGGTATTGTTACTGCGAATTATTTCTATGGTGATATTTCTAATGCTACTGGTATAGCAACAGGACTTAGTGCCGCTATTGGTGTTTCTTCTGAAGGAACCTTTGTTGGTACTGGTGCTACGATCATTAATTTTGCTTCTTCTACAACAGGAGCATGGGATGTTCAATCATCTGGTGGTATTGCTACTGCAACAGTTACTCCAGGTGCTTCACTTGGTATGGTAATTGCTCTGGGCTCTTAATAAATAAACTTAACACATAAAGAACAATGGCAGAATCGTTTACAAATTCATTAACCAGAGCAGTAGGAATTATGACTTCCTGGAGTGGGAGTACGATTGGTGCTGCTGGAACATCCATTACAGTGACCGCAAATACTGGTATTGGGGTTTCTGATTTGGTTGATAATACTAATTTCCTTGCAGGAACAAAAGTTGCTCAGATATCTGGAACAACCATTTATACTGATCGCAATTCCACCAATACTTCTTCTGCTACAAGTCAGATTGTAAAATTCCTTGGACCTACAACTGCATACACTTCTCCGTCAGCAGTTAAAAGTATTTTAATTGGCGGGACATTTGCTAATAATACCGAAAGTCAAGTCAATTTAACGGTTGAAGTTTATGATCAAAGTGTAGGAGTTACTTCAACAGGATCAGTTGCAGTTGCAAGTAAGATTCCTGTTCCTAATGGAAGTTCTTTTGTTATTAGTGATGCTGGTAAGACACTTTTAGAAGGTCTTGATGAAGTAAGAGTTTATTGCGATACTGAAAATGGTGTTGATGTAAACTTAAGCATCCTGAAGGGAGTTAGCTAATTATGGCAGATAGAAACGGTTATATTGGAAGAGCGCCGGGTGATTCAGCGGTAATTGTTGCAAGGCAGACATTTCAGCCTACTGGTGTTCAGACTGATTTTACTTTTTCATCTGGATATGATCCTGGATATCTTGATGTCTATTTGAATGGATCAAGGTTAATTGTTGCGTCTGACTATACTGCTACTGATGGAAGTGTTGTTGGTCTTACATCTTATGCTGAGAATGGGGATGTATTAGAATGTGTTGCATATAAAGCCTTTAATCTTGGTAGCATTAATAATGCTGCAGGAAACTTTACTGTTGGTGGTGATTTAACTGTTAGTGGAACTACAACTCTTTCAGCAGGATCATCTGTTTCTTATGCTACTACTGCATTTAATTTAGAATCAGGAGTTTGGACAAATACTGATACTACGGCATCAACGAGTACAACAACAGGTGCATTAATTGTATCTGGTGGTGTTGGTATTGGTAAGAGTTTATTTGTTGGTGGTAATATTTCTGCTGGTGGAACAGTAACATATGAAGATGTAACTAATGTAGATGCTGTTGGTATTATAACCGCAGGTAAAGGATTTAGAGCTACTGCTGGTGGTGTAATTGTAACTGCAGGTGTTGTTACTGCTACTGATGGTGTTCAGTATGGTAGTGCTGGTGCTGGTGGTTCAATTACTGCAGCAGGAGATGCTGTTTTTGCTGGTATTGTTACTGCATTTGATGGTAGATTGGTTGCTGGTGTTGGAATTAACTCAGGTGGAACCAATATTGGATATGGTATTACTACATTAAACTTTATTGGCACTGGTAATACATTTTTAGATCAGGGTAGTGGTGTTGTTGACGTTAGTATTTCCGGTAGCGCTGGTGGCGGCGGTGCTGTTTTGGACATCACAGCTTGCTTATTCATTTAATAAATAACTAAAAAAGAAATCATGGCACTTCAGAAGACACAATTATTGGACGTAGTATCCGTCACCGGAGTATCAACGGTTGGTATCTTGACTGTGGGTATTACTCCAACTGCTGGAGGAGTGGGAGTTGCTTCTACTACTTTTATAAGAAGTGTTATTATGCACAATACAGGTTTAGGAACAGCGAGAGTTTCTCTGTATGTAAACAATAATACATATCCTGTAGAAACTGGATATGGAATTACGGCAGCTAGAGTTTTAAGAGTTGATATGGCATCTAATGAAACCACATTCTTTGAATCTAACTATCCAATTGTATTAACTAATAGGGATTCACTTACAGTAGAAATTACACCACCAGATTCAGGTGGAAGTGGTATTGGTACTGTGGTTAACTTTGTTGTAAACGGCGATACTGAGTCTAATCCATAATTTGAGGGTTTAAGATGGGAATTAAATCCAACAACAAAGCAGAATCTTATTTTAATTTTTTTGGAGCCTCAGGAACGGATGCGATGGATCCAGCTCCAGTGCCAGTATATACAGAAGCAACTGGTGGAGTTATTAGTGATTATAGTGATCCAGGTCCAGGAAAGCATTATAGAGCTCACATTTTTACAACATCAGGAACTTTTGATATAACTCAAGTTGGAACCGTCAGTGGAACAGGTGAGTTTGACTTTTTAGTTATTGCTGGTGGTGGATCAGGTGGAGGTAATATTGGTGGTGGTGGCGGCGCTGGTGGATTAAGAACTTCCATGCCAGAGGGTCCTGGTGGAGGAGGAACTGCTGAATCAGCAATCACTGCAATAGTCGCAAGCTATCCGATTGTTATTGGCGGTGGTGGAGCAGGCGATGAAGCTAGTCAACCCGGTGATCCTGGACTTGGTAATCCTGGAGTTGATACTGTGCTTACATATCCAACTGGAACTATTACATCTCTTGGTGGGGGTAGAGGAGCAGGAGGAAATGGAAATAGTGGAAATTCAGAAACTGGTGGTTCAGGTGGTGCTGGTGGTTCTTATCCTCCTGCTCCTGGTAGTGCAGGAACTGCTAATCAAGGATATGCAGGTGGAGGTACACCCAAGGCCGGTGGCGGTGGCGGAGCAGGTGCAGTAGGTGAAAATGGAAGTACCAATTCTGGTTCTGGTGGTGCGGGTAAGGTAGTAAATATTTTCCCATCTCCTCCTACAATAAATTCTGGAAATGGGTATTATTGGGCTGGCGGCGGCGGCGGCGGTGAGCATTGGACAGCAGCTGCAGGTGATGGTGGAATTGGTGGTGGAGGCGGTGGTGGTTGTGATCCTAGTTCTCCTACAACTAATACCCAAGGCGATGGTGGTGGAAGTGCTCTTAATACTGGTGGTGCTGGAGGCACGGGATTAGACTACGGTAGTCCACACACAACTGGTAGGCCTGGTGGTTATGGTGGAACTAATACTGGTGGTGGAGGCGGTGGAAGTTCTCACAATAGTGCTAAAGCTGGAATTTGGGGAGGAATGGGTGGATCAGGAATCGTAGTAGTAAGATATGAGAGAGATAGTGCCGCATCCACAGCAAAAGCAACTGGTGGTGTAATAAGTTATTATGGTGGTAAGACAATCCATACTTTCAATGGTTCTGGAACATTTGATACTGGACCAACTTGGACTTCAGCAACTGTAGAGTATATTGTAGTTGCTGGGGGTGGTGCAGCAAATAATGAGGATCTTGGTGGTGGTGGTGGTGCTGGTGGATATTTAACTGGTACAACACCCATAGGAGCACATCCAGTATCAACAACAATTCAAGTTGGTGCTGGTGGTCAAACCTCATATAGGGATAGTATTAATGGTCAAAATGGAGGTCCATCATATTTTGGATCACCCATTACTGCAACTGGTGGTGGCGGTGGTGCTGCTAAAAATAGTAATCCCACTGGAAGTCCTGGTGGATCTGGTGGTGGCGGAGATTGGGGACCTGCACCAGGAGGTACTGGTGTCCCAGGACAAGGAAATCCTGGTGGTGATGGTCCAAGCACACCTACTGCAAGTGGTGGTGGCGGTGGAGCAGGTGGAGCAGGTGGTGATGGACAGCCATCACCAAAGGTTGGTGGTGCAGGTGGTATAGGAGTACAAGCTCCTACTACATTTAGAGATCCAAATAGTTCTGTTGGAGCTCCTGGACCTGGACCTTCACTGTATTGGTTTGCTGGTGGTGGTGGTGGATGTACTGATGGTCCTGGTACTGGAGGAGCTGGAGGAGCTGGTGGCGGTGGAACTGGTGGATATCATCCAGGAGGTGGGGGTACTTCTGGTAAGGATGGAACTGGTGGTGGTGGCGGTGCTACTGACCAAGGAGGAGGTATCGCTGTCAGTGGTAATGGCGGTTCTGGTATAGTCTTAGTAGCATATCCAACATAAATATTCAAAAAATATATAACAGATGGCAATTAGAGCAATAGGAAATCCAAACGCAAGATATAACGCAGTATGGGAACAGACTGCAAAGGGTGCTGTGGGTTCAGCTCCAGTATCAGTATATACAGAAGCAACTGGTGGAGTTATTAGTGATTATACTGATCCAGGTCCAGGAAAGCATTATAGATCACATGTTTTTACAACATCAGGAACTTTTACTGTAAGTCAAGCTGGCAGTGGTGGAAACAGTGATGTTGAGTATCTTGTAATTGCTGGTGGTGGAGGTTCTGGTGTTGATGGATATCCAGGTGGTCCCAGAGGTTCTGGAGGTGGTGGTGCTGGAGGTATTCACTCCAACCATACTGATATGCCTTCACCAAGAAGAGGTTCGGCATTTCCAATATCAGCATCACCTGGATCTTATACAGTAACTGTTGGAGCTGGTGGAGTTGCTGGACCTGCAACTGGTGGTAAGGGAGTTAATGGAAGTGATAGTATTTTTAGTTCAGTAACTTCAACTGGTGGTGGTGCTGGAGGTGGTCATAGTCCTACTATGGTTAATGGAAATGTAGGTGGATCTGGTGGTGGTGCAACAAATGATCAATCTGGATTAGGTGTAAGTCCTCCTACAAATCAAGGATTCTCTGGTGGCGACGGTTCTACTAGTGGTCCTTATGGAGGAGGAGGCGGCGGTGGCGCAGGTGGTGCTGGTGGCACTGCACCTGGTTCAACTGGTGGCGCAGGTGGTACTGGTATTCAAATTAAAATTGCTGGTCCTGCATCAACTACTGGTGTAGGAGCATTAAATCCAGGACCAGGTGAATATCAGTGGTTTGGTGGAGGTGGTGCAGGGTATGGACCTGCCGGAGCTGCTGGTGTTGGAGGTGGTGGAATTGCAGGACCTTCTCCACCAAACACATCAACCACTCTTTCTGGTCAATCTGGAACTGGTGGTGGTGGAGGAGGAACTCGTAATAATGTAGCAGGATCAGGTGGATCAGGTATTGTAGTAGTAAGATATGAGAGAAATAGTGCAGCATCAGCAGCAAAAGCAACTGGTGGTGTAATAAGTTATTATGGTGGTAAGACAATTCATACTTTTGTAAATTCTGGAATATTTGCACCAACTTCAGCAATTCCATCAGCAGAGGTTGTTATTGTTGCTGGTGGTGGTGGTGGCGGCGCAGAGGGTACTGCTAGTCAATCGGCTAGTGCTGGTGGTGGTGCTGGTGGTTATGTAGAAGGATCGGGTCTACCATTCTCACCAGGATCTCCAGTAACTATAACTGTTGGTGGCGGTGGTTCTGGTGGTTTTGCTTCCATCCGCGACCAAGGAGAATCGGGAGGTAATTCTTCTGTTGGTTCAGTTACTGCTCTTGGTGGCGGTGGCGGTGGTGGAGGTGGATATCCAGGTAGACCGGAGGGAATTGGAGTTGCTGGTGGAAGTGGTGGAGGTGGATCTGGTTCGGGTTCTTCTCCAACTACAGGTGGTGGCGGCGCTGCTAGTCCACAACCTGTTCCTGGTGATTATACTGCTTATGGAAATGCTGGCGGCGCTGGTGTTAATGTTACCGGATATCCTTCTGGTGGCGGCGGTGGTGCTGGTGGTGCTGGTCTAGCAGGATACCCTACTGCACAATCACCTGCTCTTGGTGGATATGGTGGTGTAGGAAAACAACTTCCAGCAACATTCCGTGATCCTAATTCAACCGTAGGTGCTCCTGGACCTGGACCTGGACTGTATTGGGTTGCTGGTGGCGGTGGCGGTGGATCATTTAATAATCCTGATGGTGCTACTGTAGGACCAGGTGGTGGACCAGGTGGACCTTATGCTGGTGGTGGTGGTAGTGCTACTGTAGGACCAAATGAATCGGGTGCGTCTACGTCTGGTACTGAAAGCACTGGTGGTGGTGGTTCTGGTGCTGCCATTGGAGTAGCTCCAGGAGGTGCTTATGCTGGTAGTCCTGGTGGTAAGGGTGGTTCTGGTATAGTCTTAATAGCATATCCAACATAAATAATCAACTGGTGCTTATTCTGTAGATGGTAGTGCTGGAGGATCTGGTATTATAATTATTCGTTATGCAGTTTAATTATAAATAACTAAAAAGTAATCAGATGGCGATAGGAAGACCGTTAAATTTAACAGCTAATGTTGCCACTAAGAATATTAGTGTAATTGCAACATCAGGTCAAACCCAGTTCACGGTTACTGGTGGATATAGAATTAATGAGATTGCTGTATATCGTAATGGTACTCGTCTTATTGATGGAAGAGATTTTACTGCAACAGATGGTTCAATTGTAACCTTACTTTCTGGTGCAGTACTTGCTGATATAATTGAATTTCAGATTTTTGATTCTTTTAATGTTGCTAATACTATTAAACCAGATGAATCTAGCCAGACTATTAATGGTGATTTAACTGTTACTGGAACATTATCAGGATTAACTTCTGTTACTGGAGCCAGTATTGGTATTCAATCTGCTGGAACTCATATTGGTATTGCCCAAACCATTAATTTTATTGGTGCAGGTAATACTGTTGTAACTAATGGAAATACAATTGATGTTAGTATTTCTGGTAGTGGTGGAGGTGGTTTAGGAACTGCTATTAACTATGCAGATGGAACTTCTTCTCCTTTCAGTTATATTGATCCTGAAGCAACAGTAGGCGAAGATATGTTATTAGATGATTCATCTGCTGGTGAATCAGATACTTATATTGTATCTGTTATACCTACAATTAATATTGGTGCAGGTATAGCAGTAACCGTTGGTTCTGGTAAGACTATGGTTATTGATGTTCTACAAATCGGAGACCTATAATGTCAATACTTGCTGTTGATAGTATTAAACCAAGAGCTACAGGGGTAGCTGTAACAGTAACTGGTGATCTGGATGTTACAGGTACTCTTGGAGTAACTGGTGATATTTCTTATGATGAGGTAACTGGTAGAAATATTAATATTACTGGTATTGCAACTGTAAATACTTTTGGAGCAAGTGGTATTGCTACGGTCGGTATTTTAACTGCTTATGAATCTATAACAGTTAAGGTTGGTGCTGGTTCTACTGAATTAGCTACTGCAATTGATGCTAAAGCATCGACTGGTAAAGCTATTGCTATGGCAATGGTATTTGGATAAATAAACAAGAAGAGGACTTTTTAAACCATGGCTGCACCAAATATTGTAAATGTAGCAATTATCACGGGGATAACAACATTTATTGCTGGAATTAATACTGGAGGTGATGGCGGTGCTGTCACTAAAAACCCTGCAGGTGTAACCACCATCGTTTCTAATGCTGCTAGTAGTGGTAAGGTATTAAAGATTAATAGTTTGGTTGCTGCGGGTGTTGGAAATACAACGGGAGTAACGGTAGATATTTACGACAAAGCAACTGCAACTGGTGCAGCAAATACAGTTTCAATTGCATCAACGATTGCAGTTCCTACATTCTCATCTGTTGTCATCATCAGTAAAGAGAACGCATTATACTTAGAAGAAGACCGATCACTTGGAGTTTACTGTGAACCAGATGTAGGAAGTATCAACGTAGTGGTTGCATACGAAGAAATTAGCTGAGGGGAATAAGAAATGGGATATCTCGGCAGAAGAATTGGTTTATCACAGGATAAAGGAAATTCTACTCCTGGTGGTGGAGGTGGTGCTGTTGGTGGTGGTATATTAGATTTAGTTGCACAAGGATATTTTAATAGAGAAGGTAGCATTTATAATGCTCAAATAGGGCGAGGAGTACTATCAGGATTAACAGCAACTGGTGGTGTTATAAGTGATTATACTTCTGGTAGTGATGTTTATAGGGCACATATCTTTACATCATCAGGAGATTTTGATGTAACTGAACTTGGCGATTTTGGTGATAGTGTTGAATATCTTGTCGTCGCTGGTGGCGGTTCTGGTGGCGGCACTAGTAGCTCAGGTGGAGGAAGAGGTGGCGGCGGTGCCGGTGGATTAAGAACCAATCTTACAGGTCACCCATTAGCAGGTTCAGCATTTCCAGCAGCTGTAGCAACATATACTATAACAGTTGGTGGAGGTGGAGGAACTCAAAGTCAGGCTGATGGTGTTGTAGGATCTCCTTCTTATTTTGGACCACCATCTACACCAACTGGTATAACAGCAACTGGTGGTGGTGCTGGTGGTTATCAACCTACCGATAATGATGGTGGTTCTGGTGGTGGTACATACAGTGCAGGAACCCCATATGTTGGTTTAGGAAACACTCCACCAACATCTCCTCCACAAGGAAACAATTCAGGTCAGGGTGGTGATCAATGTGCAAGTGGTGGTGGCGGTGCGGGGGCAGTTGGTACAGATGGATCAGGAACAGTTGGTGGTGCTGGTGGTATTGGTGTACAAGTTTTAATTGCGGGTGGATCTACAGCAACAGGTGTTGGTGCATTAAATCCGGGACCAGGAGAATATCAGTGGTTCGCTGGTGGTGGAGGTGGCGCTGGTTCTTGGGCCGCAACTCCAGGTGGCGGTGGTGATGGTGGTGTAGGTGGTGGTGGAGCAGGTAATGGAAAACCTAGTTATGGAACTGATCGTAAGGGAGAATTCTCAACCGGTGGTGGCGGTGGTGGAGCAACTGGCAGTGGATCTAGTGGATATGATGGAGGTTCCGGTGGATCTGGTATTGTCGTGGTTCGTTATCAAATAGGATCAATAACAGCAACCGCAAAGGCAACTGGTGGTGCTATCAGTTTCTATGATGGTAAGACAATTCATACATTCACTAATTCTGGTGATTTTGACAACACTACTGGATCTCCTCTAAGTGTTGAATATATAATTGTAGCTGGCGGCGCTGCTGGTGGTAATGGTGGTGGAGGTGGAGGTGGTGCTGGAGGATATAAAACTGGACCTGGCACTGTTAGCCCTGGTCCTAATGGTGTTGTTGTTGGTGGAGGTGGTGCAGCATTAACCGCAGGATACTATCCTGGCGGTTCTCCAGCTGCACTGCGTGATGGTAATGATTCATCATTTAATTCGGTAACATCACTACAAGGTGGTGGTGGCGCATCTGGAAGTACTCCTGGTCCTTCTGCTGGTAATACTGGTGGATCTGGTGGTGGTGGTGCTTACTATCCAACTCCTGGAGGTGCTGGAACTGGTGGTGGTTCAGGCAATACTGGAAATCCAGGCGGAACTGGAAAATGGGCAGCCTCTGCTAACCATTCTGGTGGCGGTGGAGGTGGTGCTGGTAGTGCTGGTACTGATGCAGGAGTTCCTGCAAATGGATGGGCAGGAAATGGTGGTGATGGAATTCAAATTCCTACTACTTTCCGAAATCCAGAATCTGCATCTCCTCCAGCTCCTTGGCCAGGTTCAGGTGATCAAATATCAGGTGGATTAGGAACACCAGGACCAGCAGGACAGTTCTATGTCGCTGGCGGTGGTGGTGGTGCTAATCATAATGACCCATCAAGTCTAAATGGTGGCACTGGTGGATTTGGTGGTGGTGGAAGAGGTGCAATGACCAATACTGCCACTACACCCGAAACGCGAGTAGCACAAAGTGGTGAGATGAATACTGGTTCAGGTGGTGGTGGTGCTTCTCCAGGAACTTCAGAACAATTGGCAGGTTCTGGTGGTTCCGGTATTGTTTTGATTGCTTATCCCACCTAACTAAATATCTAATAAAGTAGTTGTAAAATGTCCCAGATTAATGTTACCACAATTAGAAGTAGAACGGGTGGTCCTCCTGCTTTGGATAAGGGAGTTGTTGTAACTGGAATTGTTACTGCTACTACTGGAAATATCACTGGCAATTTAACTGTTGGTGGTTCATTAAGTTATGAAGATGTAACTAATGTAGATTCTGTTGGTGTTGTAACTGCAGGAAAGGGATTTAGGGCTACTACTGGCGGTGTAATTGTAACTGCAGGTGTATCTACTTTTAGTGCAGATATAAATGCTAGTGCTGGTTTAGATGTTGATGGACATACTGAATTAGATGATGTTAATATTGCTGGTGTTACTACATTTGTTGGTTTAACAACTGTAACTAATGCTGATGCTTTTCATGCAAAACAATTAAATATATCTGGTATTACTACAGTATCTCAAGGGGTAAATCTTGATGGATATAAGGTAGAAGAAGGAAAGCAAGATGGATCTACTAGTTTAAATGGTGAGTTTGATTTTGAATTAGAGAACGGACATATTCAAAGGTATTCTGCTGCTACTGGTGGAAATTATTTCCCAGACATAAGAGTAAGTAGTAGTCAATCATTAAGTTCAGTAATGGATGTGGGAGATGTAATTTCTGTAACATTAATAGTTGCATCATCAAGTCATTATCTTTATAATGGTGGTGTTGCTAATGATACAGTTAAGATTGATAATAGTGCATCAAATATAGATATAGATTGGGTGGGTGGTAGTGCTCCTTCTGCTGCTAATGGTAGTGGATTTGATATATACGCATTTACTATTATGAAAACAGCTGCTACTCCTGCATATCATATTATAGGAAATGCAATAGGTGTTGCTTAATAGAGGGGTGACATAATGGGATTTCAAGGACTATCTGGATTTGGAGGAGGCGCAACAGGTCTTTCACTTTCTTCTGCGGGTGGTGATTTAGGAGCAAGTGGTGGAGTTGTTGGTGAGTATACAGATCCTGGTCCAGGTAATGTTTATAGAGTTCATCTTTTTCAATCACCAGGAACATTTGTTGTTGAATCTCCAGCAGTAACTGCGGTTGAATATCTTGTAGTGGCTGGTGGCGGTGGTGGCAGTGAGGGTGCTAATTCCGGCGGTGGCGGTGGTGCTGGTGGTTTTAGAACTAATGTTCCGGGAACACCAGGAAGTCATACTACTACGGTTGCTTTTCCTGTTTCAACTTCACCTGGAGAGTATTCTGTAACAGTTGGTCAGGGTGGTATTGGTGCATCAGCTCCACCAGGTGGCTATCGCGATGGTTTTAATGGTGCTGATTCATCGTTTGGTCCAATAACTGCTGATGGTGGTGGATGGGGTGGAGGAGAAACTCCAACTACTGCTACAGGTAATCCAGGTGGTTCTGGTGGTGGTGGTTCAACCACTCCAGGTTCGACAGTATATCCTGGTGGAGCTACTATTGCTGTAACAACTCCTTCTCCATGGCCTGGTCCTGCAACTCAAGGTACTGCTGGTGGTTCTGGACAGCATGTTCCTGGAGTTTGGGAAAGTGGTGGAGGCGGTGGTGGTGCTGGCAATGCAGGTCAGAATTCTACTCAACCTACTGGGGGTGGTGATGGTGGTATAGGTATTCGTTCTCCTATTACTGGCCCAGCATATGCTATAGGATATGATGGATCTCCTACTTCCCTAGGTGGATGGGTTGGTGGTGGTGGTGCAGGATATTACGATTTATCTCCTGACAGTCGTGGAGGAGGTGGAGGATGGGATGGATCATCAGAATTACCTGGTACACCTTTATCTGGTGGTGGTGATGCTTCTGGTTTTGGATACCCAGGTAGGACTAATAGTGGTGGAGGTGGTGGCTCATGCGGTCCAACACAGGAAGCTGGAAATGGCGGACCAGGAATAGTAGCAATAAGATATCAAATTTCAGCAATTGGTGGAACTTCCCAAGCAACGGGTGGTAATGTAAGTTTTTATGAAGGTAAGACAATTCATGCATTTACCTCTTCAGGATCATTAGTTTGTCCTACCTCTATATCTAGTGTAGAGTATGTTATTGTTGGTGGAGGTGGCGGCGGCGGTGCTGGTACTGGTGCTTCTCCAAATGGATATGCTGCTGGTGGAGGTGGTGCTGGTCAATACTTAGAAGGATCAGGTGTAACTCTTCCGGCTACTACTTATCCAGTAACTGTTGGTGAGGGTGGAAATCGTTGGGTGAGGTATGCAGATCCTTCATCAACTAATAATCCTACTAATGAAGGTAAAGGAGAACAAGGAGGAGCATCCACATTTAATAGCCTAACTGCTGGTGGTGGAGGTTATGGTGGTAATTATAGTTGGGGTGCTCCTGCTCCACCTTTTAGTGGTGGAGATGGAATGTCTGGTTCACCCGCTGGAAAAGGATCTGGTGGTGGTAAGTGTTCATATGATAATGGACCTGCTGGTGCGGGTAGTGGTGGACCTGGAGGATATCCTGGTGGTTCTAATCCACCTACTAGTATTTCTGCTGGTGCCGGTGGTGGAGGTGCAGGCGGCGCAGGACAGGATGGAGCTGATGGTTTAGCTGGTGGTAAGGGTGGTGTAGGTCTTCAACTTCCTGCAACATTCAGAGATCCTAAAGCAAGGTATGGTCGTGGACCTGGTGATCCAGCTCCATATCATTGGGTTGCTGGTGGCGGTGCTGGTGGATCAAATCAACCTGCTAGCCCAGGAAGTAATGCAGCTTCTGGTGCAGGTGGTGGAGGTGTAAATGGAACTGAACCATTCCCCTCAGCACCAGAAGCTCAATCAACACCTTATGCTGGTGGTGGATTTGGTGGATATGCGCTTAGTCCAACTGATGTTAAGAGTGGTGGTGATGGAGCCTTTGGTGGTGGCGGCGGTGGCGCAGGATCTTGGGGTGGTGGTGGATATGCTGAGGGTGGTGGTAATGGTGGGATGGGTATTATCCTTATTGCTTATCCTACTTAACTAAATAATTAAAAAATAAACTCATGTCTCAGTTACTAGTTGATGATATTGTAAATAAGGATGATACAGGAGCTCCTGGATTATCTAAAGGTGTTATAGTAACTGGTATAACCTCTTCCACTTCGGCTGTTATTGGTACTGGAGTTACTATTAATTCTACAGGTATTGATGTAGGAGTAGGTATCATGACAGCAACCACCCTTGATGCAACAACGGTTAATGCAACCACTCTTGATGCAACAACAGTTAATGCAACCACCTTAACAGGATCTGGGGCAAATCTTACTGGATTGCCTGCTGGATTTAATTGGGTTGATGGATCACTCTTCTAAATACTAATAAAAGAAAAATACAATGGCATTAGCAAGGACAGATTTAACACCAGTATATCAGGTAGGAGCTGCATCCACTGTAGGAGTTGTGACAGTTGGATCTGCTCAGACTTGCTATATTAAGAGTATAATGATTCATAATTTGGATTCATCCGCAACGCAAAACGTTGATATTCATATAGTACCTAACAGTAGTGGTAGTGCGGGAAGTTCATCATCAACTACACAGATTGCGCGAATTGGTGTAGGAACAGATGATACGTTCTTCTTTGAACCCGCATATCCTGTGGTGATAAGAAATGATGGAGATACTTTACAGATTCAGAATGAAGGAACTACTACAAATGCTATTAATGTATTAGTAACCGGCGATTTGGAGATTTAGACCAATGGGTGTTAAGAATACTCAGTTTAATGTTAGAGGTGATTTTTTAGGAGAATATTTAAGTGGAAAATTTGTGGGATATAATTCCCAACAATTAGGTGATATTGGATCTTCACTATCCCCATCTGGTGCGTCTGGCAATCCTTTAGGGCATGATGCAAGTGGTGGAATTATTAATGATTGGCTTGATCCTTCACCCGGAAAAGTTTATAGAACTCATATCTTTATGAATACAGGAACTTTTGACGTTACAGCACTTTCTAGTTCTTATCCTGCTGATATTGAGTATCTTGTTGTGGGTGGTGGTGGCGGTGGTGGAATGACTAGAGCGGGGTATACCGGTGGTGGTGGCGGTGGTGCTGGTGGTCTTAGAACTAATTTATCTGGACATCCTTTAGCAGCACCTGCATATACAATTAGTACAGGTGTTTATAATGTAGTTGTTGGTGGTGGTGGAAATACTGGTAAAGGTGGGACTCCTCACTGGGGACCAGGTCCTATTAATTCTCAAGCAGCACAGAATGGGGGTAATTCAGAATTTTATCCTGCTCCAGTAAGTTATCCAAATACTAATTTTATTAGGGGAGCAGGTGGTGGCGGCGGCGGTAATGCTTCTGAACCATCTGCACCTGCAGGTCAACCTGGTGGTTCGGGCGGCGGACAGACTTATTATAATCCTTCTCCAGCTGGTGGTACAGTTATAACTGATCCAAATCATCCTCAAACTGCTGGATATGCTGGTGGGGCTCAAGCACCAACTTCTAGTGGTGGATCTATTAGTGGTGGTGGCGGTGGTGCTGGTGCTGTTGGTGAGGATGGTAGAGGTACTACTGCTGGACCTGTTTCTCCTACAACATCCCCATATGGTGCAGGTGGTGCAGGTCTTCAGGTAGCATTTGCTGGACCTCCGACTGCATCACCTATAGGTGTTCCTGGACCTAGTGGAAATGGATGGTTTGCTGGTGGTGGCGGTGGTGGTTTGTATTCAGCTCCCACTCCTGATGTTCCGACTTATTCTCCTTTCCCTGCTGGTAATGGTGGAGCTGGTGGTGGTGGAACTGGAGTTACAGCAGGTCCGGGAATATTTCCTGCTGGCGGTGTAGCTGGCACACGTTCCACTGGTAGTGGTGGTGGAGGAGGAGGTACTGCTGGTGGTGCACCAGCCGCTTCTATGGGTGGTCAAGGAGGAAGTGGAATTGTAGCAATAAGATATCAAATAGGAACAACAACATCTGCACCAGGAGCCAAAGCAACTGGTGGTGATATAAGTTATAATGCTACTAACGAGCAATGGATTCATACCTTCACAACTTCGGGAACATTTGCTACTGGACCAACTTGGACAGCAGCAGATGTTGATTATTTTATAGTCGGTGGTGGCGCTAGTGGTGCGGGTGCTGGTACAGGTTCTTATGGCGGCGGTGGTGGTGGTGCCGGAGCAGTTAGAAGAGGAACAACACCTATAGCTGCACATCCAGTATCAACAACAATTCAAGTTGGTGCAGGTGGGGCAGCTAGTTATCACGAACTTCTGCCCGCATATACAGGACTTGATGGAACTCCATCATATTTTGGTGTACCAATAGCTGCTGCTGGCGGTGGTGGTGGTGGACAACCGGCAGGAAATGGAATTGCAGGTGGTTCTGGTGGTGGTGCTGGTGGCACAGGAACTAGTCAAACTGGCGGTACAGGAAGTGGTGACCCTTATCCTGGATCTCCTCCTGATGAATCTCCTACTAATGGGTGGGGTAATGATGGAGGAGATACTCCTGGTGCCATGAATGGTGGCGGTGGTGGTGGTGGTGCGAGTTCTGTTGGTGATAATGGGCAACCAAAAGGTGGTGGTTCTGGTGGTTCTGGAATGGCTATTCCGACTACATTTTATAGTCCAACTATATCCACTATAGGTGGTACTGCTCCTCCAACTAATCCTGGTGAATATTGGGTTGCTGGCGGTGGTGGTGGTTCTACATATCTACCTGATTCAGAAGGTGGTGGAGGTGGTGGCGGAAGAGCTGCTGCAACAGCTGATGAAGCTGGATATGCTGGTGGTGGTCAAGGAGAAGGGTCTTATAACTGGCCATTTCAGCCCAATTGGACTGGACGCCCACTTGCGGTATCACAGGGTTGGGAAAATACCGGCGGTGGCGGCGGTGGTGGTGGAACAGGATCTTGGGGTTATAAAGGTGGTTCTGGTCTTGTTATTATTGCATACCCCAGATAACTAAATAAATACAAACAACTAATTTAGAAGATAAACATGGCTCATTTTGCAAAAATAGATGCTAACAACGCTGTTGAGCAAGTCATCGTTGTGAGTAATGATGATATTAAAGATAACAGCGGCACTGAAGTAGAAAGTATTGGCGTTGCTTTCTGTCAGAAACTATTAGGTGCTAGCACCAATTGGAAGCAAACCTCTTATAATAATAATTTTAGAGGTAATTATGCTGGTATAGGGATGACCTATGCTGAAAATGTTGCTACTCTTGGTGTTGGATCAACGGATATTTTTATTGGTATCAATACTAATGCATCATGGTCTGTAGGAGTTACTACCGCACAATGGTATCCACCTTCTAATCCTGGAGAGGCTCCTGCTTTAACAACTTCAGAGCAAAATGCAGGTAAGTCTTATAGATGGGATGAGAATAATTATAACAGTAATCCATCAACAGCATGGGTTCTCGTAACACCATAAGATTAAGGGAGGGAAACCTTCCTTTTCTTTTCTGAATAAATAACTAGAAAGAATTGGTAGAATGG
>Ga0315315_10000826_pt1 | contig 27555 bp, 29 predicted proteins | sample M140m3416metaG_FD_203699 | JGI IMG/M metagenome (GOLD analysis project Ga0315315, IMG submission 203699) | Ammonia-oxidizing marine archaeal communities from Monterey Bay, California, United States - M1 40m 3416 | ecosystem: Environmental > Aquatic > Marine > Intertidal zone | place: USA... | reverse complement strand
GATCAACTCCAGCAGCTGGAACTTTCACTTCTTTAACAGCAACGTCAGGAATTTCAGGAGGTACATTCTAATGCCACAATCAGGTTTTACACCAATACAACTTTATCGTAGTTCAACTGCCTCTGCTCAACCAAGTGCAAGTGATTTACAAGATGGTGAATTGGCCCTAAATACTGCCGATGAAAAACTATTTTTTAAAAATTCATCTGGGGTAGTAACAGAAATAGCATCATCTGGAGGTAGCACTGGTGATGTTGCAGGTCCAGCATCTGCAACAGATGGAGCTATGGTCGCGTTTGATGGAACGACAGGAAAGCTAGTAAAAAGCGCACCACTCACCTCAAAAAATGTTGTTATTGGGAATGGAACTGGTGCTCCAAATTTTGTGGCTCCAGGAGCAAATGGGAACGTATTAAAATCTAATGGCACAGATTGGACATCAGCTGCTGAAGCTGCAGGATTTCCTCAACCACAACTTGTTGGTGTTAACACTACAGCAACGTCAGCCCAATTTCTCGTAGCTAGTGCAGGTTCAATTACTATAACACTTCCAAGTGGACCAAGTGCAGGTGACTTTGTCGTAATAAAAGACGGAACTGGGGCCGCAGCAACAACTAACTTCACCGTTGCACGGAATGGAAGTAATATCGCAAGTTCGGCAACAGACTTAACTTTTGACAAAAACTTTGCAGAAATTACTATGACCTATGTTGATGCAACGATTGGTTGGAGTGTCTAATGAGCAATCTGTCAGAGCTATTACCCTCTGGCGGTGGTCAGAACGTAGGGAGCTTTGAGGCTTCTGGAACGATAGCTAATGGTAAAGCGGTAAGTTTAAAATCGGATGGAAAAGTAGAAGCTATTGCAACTACCACAGACCCAGTTCAAGGCACATCAAGTTTGTGGCAAGCAGGCACAGGGTTTAATTACTGTAGAGCTTTAACTTATATTGGGAACAACCAAGTCCTTCTTTTCTATCCCGATGCACAAAACTCCTATTACGGAACCGTTGTACTTGGTAATGTAAGTGGAAACACAGTTACTTGGGATTTGCAATCACCTCCTGTTCTTTTTGAATCTAATACTTTAAAATACGCTGATGATTACATAATGGACAGCGTGCTTCACGAGGCTCTAAATTTAACAGTTTGTGCTTATATAGTTAATAATTCATCAGATGCATTTATGAGAGCATTTTCAGTTTCTGGAAATACTATTACCGTTGGTGCTCAACACTATTTTAACGGTGGTGGGGTTCAAGGGATTTCAATATGTTATGGTGAAATAAGTGGAAATGCTCGAATTTGGGTAAATTATATAGATAGACTTAACGGTGTTGATAATGGCGTAGCAGATTGTATTACGGTCAATAATATTAATTCTATATCAAATGGTAGCGCATCTGCTTATAAAACTGATGGCACTAGTACACCTGATATTGCATTTAATAAATTGCAAAATACACCTATACTAACTTATCGAGATACTGCAAGTTCCTCTTATGGTAGAGCGAGAACTATTAATAATGGTATTTCAGTGCCACCCACGTTTGGTAGTCAAAATACTGTAGTTAGTGGTAATACTACTCAAATGAAAATTATATATGATCCTAATTTTCAACAAACGATTATTGCATATGTTAACAATACCAGTGGCAATGCAGCTATTAACAAAGTGAGTTATGTAAGCTCAAACAGTTTAACTATTGGAACTGAAGACGTTTTTGGCGTTGCAGGTAATATTTCAAGTATAGACTTAACTTTCAACGCATCTAAAACTATTGGAACTGGCCAAGGCATGGTAGTTTTTAATGATTCCACAGGGGGAAATAACGGTAAATTTGCTCTTTACAGCGACAACGGGTCATTCGTGCCAACTTTAGGAACAATAACTGTATTTGAAAACAGTGTTTCGTATTATATGGAAGTGGTTTGGGGTGGAGACAATAACTATGTTATAACTTACATGACCGCTCCAAGCGGCGGTGCTTGGGAAGGAAAAACTGCAGGTTTTAATTTCACAAATGCAAGCAGTTTTATCGGTGTAACAGCGCAAGCTATATCAAATGGGGCAACCGGAGATGTAGATATGTTGGGTGGAATAAACTCTCAACAGACTTCATTGGTAGTTCGCAGTAATTATTATCTACAAAACAATGGCGATATTAATACAACCGACACGGGTACTTTTATAGGCCAAGCTGTAAATGCAACCACTCTTAATTTGAAGGATGCACCATGAGCACTTTATCTGATCTTTTACCCGCAGGGTCTGGGGGCAAACAGGTAGATTTTGTTGCTGACGGATCTATCAATCAGGGTCAAACGGTGGCTTTAAAAACTGACGGAAAAGTGGAACCGATCAGTTCTACAAGTTATAATGACGAATTTCAAAATCAATATTACACTACTAATTTAGGAACTGGCTATAGTAATACTAGAAATATAGCACCTGTGTGGGATAGCAGTGCAGGAAGATTAGTTGCTGCTGCTCTTGGTGGGGGCAATGTAGTAATTTGGAGCGCAAGCGAATCAGGCACCATTGGAAGCAGTTACAATTTAAATCAATCAGCAGCAACTACAGTAAATAGTGGTTATACAGCAGCTAGCTTGCAAGGTTTAGCATATCATGCAACAGACGAACGAGTTGTTATCATGGTGGGTGATGCTGCAGCTCAAAACCTTTATGCTTACCCTGTGGAAATTGCATCGAATGGAACGATTACAGTTGGTGGTGCGGCATCTGTTGCGTCTGGAAGTAGTCTCGAAGACGGAAAATTAATTTATGACACTGTTAACAACAAAATAGTAGCTATTTATAGAAATAATGGCGTTTCAAAATACAATGTTATAAGCGTTAGTGGTGGATCAATTTCAGTTGCTGCAGCTGCTAATATCGGAATAGGAACAATAGCAGACACAGATTTTAAATATTTACAACAAACAGGGCAAGTTGGATTAGCTTACTCAGATGATTCTAATAATTATTATCCTATGGCTATAATCGGCACAGTTTCTGGAAACTCAGTGTCATGGGGAACTGCACAGCAAGTGGAATCTAGTGGGGAAAACCCAAGAATATCGCAAGATAATAATGGAAAAATAGGTTATGTGATTGCGGGCAGTGGGGGTGTGGCAAAAGGTTATGCTGGCACTTTGAGTGGTAACAACGTAAGTTTCGGTTCTTCCTCTACTATTTATAATCCCCAAGGTGAAAATAGAATAGCCATGTATTTTGACACAAATGCCAAAAAATTTGTGGTTGGTGGAGATACGAATTTAGCACCATATGCTTATGTTTGGTTGGGAACTGTTAGTGGAACAACATTTTCTTGGGTTCAAACTCAATATACTATGAGAGCTAATTCAGGAGACACACAAATTAGACAGACTTGTGGGTTTTTTGCTCCAGAAGCAGGGTTCGGAACAGGGTTAGGTTACTTCTTTTGGCGAAATGATGGTAGTGGTACTATTTATATGGGTTTATCATATGCGCGACCTGCTTATACTATAAATTTAAATGAAAATTTTATTGGCATTGCCGATGCAGCCATATCAGATACTGCCACAGGTTCTGTGACAATTAAGGGTGGGATAGCTACAAATACCAGTTTACCTACGTTAACACCAAACAGCGTTTATTATGTTCAAGGTGACGGAACGATTAGCACAACTTCTACATCTCCTGCTGTACGATTAGGCAAGGCGTTGTCTTCAACAAGCATTAATTTGGAGTTTAACTCGTGACAAATTTATCCGAATTATTACCTTCAGGTGGCGGTGCCAAAGAATTTGATGCTATAGCTTCTGGAACTTTACCTAGTGGGCAAACGGTAGCTCTAAAATCTGATGGAAAAGTAGAAGAAGTTGCTCTATCATCAGCAGCTTTAGGCACAGAGGCTTCTTTGAGTTTTGGTGGAAACCAAGGACCATCAGTTTGCAAACTCACTGACACTACTTTTGTGATGACGGCAAGAGATGCTAACAATAGCTATCAAGCCACATATGTTATAGGTACAGTAAGCAATGGATCAATAACTTTTGGAACCAAAGCTCTTATCGGTAGTATTGGATCGACAGTAGAGCACTTGCAGGCTTTTCCATTAACTACTGATAAATTTGTAGTTCTATATAAGGATGGGGGAGATGGTAATAAAGGAAAAGCTGTAGTAGGCGAAGTAAGTGGTGGATCGGCAAGTTTCGGTTCTGTTTTAACATTTGAAACAGGGCAAACAAGTTTAAATAATGTAAAAGCAGGTGTAGCTTTAACTGATACTAGGTTTATCATCGTTTTTGAAGATCTTTCTGCTAGTTCTTATGCTAAAGCCGTTGTGTGTACCGTTAGTGGAACGACTATCACACCTGGAACTATTTACACTTATAACACAGCAAATTCGTCAAAATACAGTGTTGTTGATAAGTTACCCAACGGTCAAATTGTTATTGCTTTTTCAGAAACACCACAAAGTGAAAGAGGTAGGGCTTTAATTGCAACTAGATCGGCAACAGCATTATCATTTGGAAGTCAAGTAACTTACGACACTGCAAGTGTAGTTAGTCACAGCATCGTTGCTATGAGTGATACCCAAGTTATAGTGTCATATCTCGACAAAGGAGCTTTAAATTATGGAAAATCAATAGTTTTAGCTGTGTCTGGCACAACGATAACTGTTGGAGCTACAACAGACTTTAATATCGCGTGCAAGAACTATGTTCCAGATTCTGTTAAACTTAATGCTACTCAATTTTTAGTTGCTTTCAGTCCAGATCAAACACCATACACTCAAAGAGAATTTAAAATTGGGACAATAAATGCAGGAACTATTACTTTTGGTAGTGCCATACAATTTAGCAATGGGGGTAGTAATTCTACAAGTTATTTAGCATTGCTCGGAGCTTCAGATGTAATTTTGGGTTACATGGTAGCTTCTGGAGGCAGTCCTTTTTCGGCTAAGGATTATAAGTTAGAAAGCACTAACGTGTCAAACTTCATAGGCATAACATCTCAGGCCATATCCAATGGTGCGACAGGTAAAGTTAATCCTCAAGGCGGTGTTGCAACGTCTCAAGTAACATCTCCTTCTGCTGAAGTGGGGGGGGAAGCAGTATTTGAAACAGCAATCTCTCTTTCTGCTGTCTCAACTTTTGATAGTACAAACAATCGAATAATAGTAGCTTATATGGATCAAGGTAACTCTAATTATGGTACGGCTGTTGTAGGAAAAATAACTGGCACAACAATTGAATTTGGAACGCCTGTGCCGTTTGTAAATGCTTCAATTGGTAACTTAGTTTATAACCCAGCTATTACGTTTGATAGCAATGCAGGAAAAGCAATAATAGCTTTTGCTGACGGTTCTAATAATAATTATTGGACTGCTGTTGTTGCGACAGTAGACCCATCAAATGATTCAATAACATACGGTGCGTTTGAAGAAATTGAGTCAGCTGCTGCAGCAACTCATATTGCAATTGGGTTTGATACTAGTAGTAATAAATGTTTAGTAATATATGGAGACAGTAGCAATAGTAATCATACAACAGGCCGTGTGGGAACTGTAAGCGGTACAGACATTACTTTCGGAACAAAAAACGCAGTGATTAACGGTAATGGAGGCAACACTAGTGTTGCTTTTGACAGCAATGTTAATAAATTTGCAGTGTTTTATAAAGACCCTGCATCTCCCTATTATGGCAAATGTAAAGTAGCTACAATTTCTGGAACAACTGTCACTTACGGAAGTGAGGGTCAATATGCTGCTGCCGTAGCCGCTATTCCTCAATCAACTTTTGATTCAACTGCAAATAAAATTGTTGTAGCGTTTGAAGATCAAAGTAACAATAATTATTCATCAGCCTCTGTGGGAACTATAAGTGGAACAAATATAACTTTTGGCTCTAGTTCTGTAATTTTTAACGGTGTTCCACAAAGTTATTTCAACCACAGCATAGTTTACGATAGTAATCAAAATAAAAATATGTATTTTTTGAGAGATGCAATTGGTGGAGACACTGGTAAAATATACACAGGCACAGTGTCTGGTACAGCAATTACTTTTGTTTTTGAAATTAATTTTAACGCTGATGCTGATGTTGCTAACGTTACAGCAACGTATGACTCTGCTGCTCAAAAAATTGGATTAATGTATACGGATGCTGACAATTCTAACTATGGAACAGGTGTAGTTTACATTCCATCGGGAGCAACAGCACCTTTTGTTATAGGATCGACATACTACGTTCAAAATGATGGAAATCTTTCTACTACCTCAAGCACTGTCACAGCAGGTAAAGCCATTTCAACCACTCAACTAATACTAAATGGAGCATCATAATGAAAACGATTGTAGAAAATGTAACGAACTTGAGTAAATTTCTTTTTGAAGATGACAAACGTGTTGTCATGTTATCAGACAGAATTGATGTTGGCCCAGAAGAAAAACTAGATTTTATTGTAGGATGTCATTCATCAAGTGATTGCACTTTGTATGAAAACATTACTGGCCCTGAAGAAGAGTGGTACGGAAATAAATGGTTTTTTGATGGTGCTACTTGGACCCTCAACCCAGATTGGATTGATCCCAGAATTGAAGACGAGAGTTCTGAGTAAGGATTAAGTTATGAGCTATACGATGACATACGATAGCTTGCTTGTAGACATGAGGCGTTATCTAGAACGTGGGTTTACACAGGCAAGCGATCAAATAGTCTTTGATCAACTGCCACGTTTAATTACGTTGGCAGAAAGACGTATAGCTCGTGAACTTAAAATCGAAGGTTTTATTAGGGCAATTACAACGCCATTATCTATCGGTGTTTCTACTTATTTAAAACCAGATCGCTGGCGTGATACGATTTCAATGACGGTCAATGGAACCCCAATACAGACAAGGTCATATGAGTATCTCCGTAATTACTGGCCCGATGAAGCTCAAACAGCCTCACCTCAATTCTATGCTGACTATGATTATGCAAATTGGTTGATTGCCCCAACACCAAATGCAGCTAGTACTTTAGAAATACTTTACTATGAACAACCTGCTCTTTTGGGAGATACATTGCAAAGTAATTGGCTTACAGAATATGCACCAGAATTAATATTGTATGCTTCTTTGCTTGAGGCAACCCCATTTTTAAAAAATGATGACAGAGTACAATTATGGCAAGGTCTTTATGATCGATGTGCTCAAGCATTTAGCGGTCAAGACTTAGGAAGAATACTTGATCGTTCAGCGCAAAGGAGTGAAGCATAATGCCTATTTATCAAGATGTTTTTGGCGGTGCTAACATTTACCCAAGTGAAATTAGTTATAGCTCTCTAAATTTAACCGCCGATATAACATTAAGTTGGCCTGAAGAAACGTCAACTAATGTCAATCTAGCTACCAGAATTATTGATGTTACACAGGCAAGTTCAGGGTTTAGTGTTATTTTGCCTGACGCACAAAAAAGTGGAACAGGTAATACAATACTTTTTAACAATAAAGGATCACACACTTTTACTGTTAAAAACGCAGGTGGGGTACAAGTAGGAACTATTGCTTCTGGGCAACTATGGCAAGTTTATCTTACCGATAACACAACAGCTAATGGAACGTGGGAACTGTTGCAATATGGAGCAACAACTTCTACAGCAAATGCAAGTTCGTTAGCTGGAACAGGTATAGTGGCTGTTGGTACATTATTAAGTCAATCAGTTCCTGTTACCACAATAAATAATACATACACTAGTGGGGTTGATGATCGTGCAAAGATGTTCAACTTTACGGGAGCACAAGCTACGTTCACATTGCCTGATCCAACTGTAGGTGGAGACAACTGGTTTTTATATTTAAGAAACTCAGGATCTGGTGCAATTACAGCAACACCTCCAGGATCTACCACGATTGACGGTGCAAGCACTTTGGCATTTCAACCAGGAGAGTCAGCCATTATAGCCACCGATGGGGTCAATTTTTTTACCATTGGATTTGGACAGAGTGCGACATTCGCTTTCGATTATACCGTTATCGACATTCAGGGAAGTGGTGACAAAACACTTACTGGTACAGAGCTTAATAGAGTTGCATACAGATTTACTGGTGCTTTAACTGGGGCAAGAAACATTATTGTTCCTGCTACTGTTCAACAATATTGGATTGATAATAGAACAACAGGTAGTTACGTTTTAACTGTCAAAGTTTCAGGACAAACCGGCGTGCAAGTCGGACAAAATACAAGAGGCATTTATTACTGTGATGGCTCAGATGTTTTAGATGCTGATACAAGCACTGTGTCTTTTCCAATTTCTGTAAGTCAAGGTGGAACAGGGGCAACTACTGCAACAAACGCCTTAATTAATCTAGGCGGTTCTGCAACAGGTAGAGCTATTTTTACATCAACATCTCAAGCTGCAGCGTGGTCAGCACTAGGCGTTGCACAAAGTGGAAACATTAATGGTGGGGTATTTCCTTAATGCCAATTCAAACTACCGTCCTTAGATCTGATCCTGGAATCAAACGTGATGGCACTAAGTTTGAGGGTAACAACTATGTAGACGGACAATGGGTGCGTTTTCAAAGAGGATTGCCAAGAAAAATAGGCGGTTATAAAACTACTCAAAAATATTTATCTGAAATAAGTAGAGGGTTTGCTACTTTTTCACAAATGCTTTTTGTGTATTGTCATTCGGGTGGTGACAACACTTTAGAAAGATTTACATTAGATCAAACAGGCAATAGCTCTATCGTCACTGACAGAACACCTGTTTTAGCTTATGCTTATGGCACTGTAACACTTGCAGGTGCCAGTGGTGCTGTAGACATGATAGCGGTAGACGGCGTAAATATAATGTCTGGGTCAGTTCCTTTTAACACTGACATAAATCAAACAGCTACAGATGTTGCTTCTAATATAAACACTTTTACTAGCACGCCAAATTATACAGCCAATGCTGTTGGGGCTGTTATCACAATAACTTCTGTTACGGGTGGAGATCAAGTTAACGGTTTTATAATTACTAATACTTTAACGAATTTAACAAGTACCATTGTTAATATGGATTATGGAAGTGATGCTTTAATAACATCTGTTCATAACTATTGGATGTTTGATTTTCAATATGATTCAAGCACTAATCAAAATTATGTGTTAGCACAGGTCAGCCCAAATGGTGATTGTATTTGTAATGACCAAGACGGACAAATATTTTTTGGCGAAGTGTTAGGAACTAATGTTTTAAGATCCGTTTCACTGCCAGCAAATACTAATGTAACGGGCGGTATTGTTTCTTTGCACCCGTACTTGTTCTACTACGGGACGGACGGAATAATTGGATGGAGCATTCCAGGAAATCCTACTGATTTAACAGGCACAGGGTCAGGAAATGCACGAGTGTGGGGTCAAAAAATAATAAAAGCACTTCCACTTAGAGCAGGTTCAGGAACAGCACCTGCAGGTCTATTTTGGGCGTTTGACGCTGTTATTAGAGCTACTTTTGTAGGTGGAACGGCAATATTTCAATTTGATATTGTAGCAACCGATACTTCTATTTTATCGCCATTCTCTCCGATAGATTATGACGGTGTTTTTTACTGGGCTGGTGTTGATCGTTTTTATATGTTTAATGGAGTAGTTAGAGAAGTACCTAACTCATTAAATTTGAACTACTTTTTTGATGGAATTAATCGTAATGCAGCAACAAAATGCTTTGCATATAAAGTTCCAAGGTATGGTGAAATATGGTGGGCATATCCAAAAGGTACAGCTACCGAATGCACGCACGCTGTAGTTTATAACATTCGTGAAAATACATGGTACGACACAGAACTTCCTAATAATGGTCGATCAGCAGGTCAGTTTAACAATTCATTTGCCGCACCTATATTGACGGGTGTGGAACCCTCTCCATTGCCATTAGACCCTACTGAAACACTTGCTGTTACAGTGGTTAATTCTGGTTCTGGTAACAAATATAATATGAGTGGGAGCGCACAACCAACTTTAACTTTTAGAGAAGGTAACACTTACAGATTTGATCAATCTGATTCCTCTAATGTAGGTCACCCATTACGTTTGTCTTCAACGTCAGATGGCACGCATGGCGGTGGTGTGGAGTATACGACAGGTGTGACAGTTGTTGGGGTGTTAGGGCAAGCAGGTGCATACACACAAATTATAGTACCAAGTGGAGCCCCAACTTTATATTATTATTGTGAAATTCATAGTGGGATGGGTGGTCAGATAAACACAAATATCAGAGGTGTTGGTTACAAAGTCTGGCAACATGAATTTGGTGTTGATGAAGTAGACGGTCCAACAATTAATCCAATTAAATCGTTTTTTGAAACGGCTGATTTATCTACACTACCACAAGGGCTAGATCGTTATTTGAGAATAACACAAATTGAACCAGACTTTGTTCAAGTCGGAGACATGACAGTAGAAATCACAGGCAGAGCAAATGCAAGAGCACCAGAAGTTACAAGTTCAACTGTGGCATTTCCTGCTTCTGCCAATCAGCCTTACGAACAAATTGTAATGTTAAAAGAACAACGTAGAGAATTAAGAGTTAAATTTACTAGTAATGCTTTATACGGAGACTATCAAATGGGTCAAATTATAGGGCATTTAGACAACGGTGATGGAACGGATCTAGGGTAATGGGATTAAGTGTCACATGGCCTGTTGGTATAGAATTGACGGATTGGGCAAATTGCTTGATTACAGACTTTGTAGATTTTGGAGCTTTTGATCCTTTAGAAGATCCAGAAAAATGGCAAGATTGGGGCAGTCAATTTCTTAATGCTACAAACCTCGTAGAAGATTTTCCTGACCCTTATATGTATGACGATTGGAGAGAATGGGCTGAACGATTTGTTCAGACAACGCTATGAAATTTATTGGATTTAGTAGAGAAGAAGAGGCTGAAAAATGGGCGAGAGACAAGCTAGGCGTAAAGGGTAACCCTGAGTTTTTTAGAGCTATGTCGGCTGTAGATGATAAAGGTGAATTTGTTTGTGTGGCTATTTTTAGTAATTTTACTAAACGAAATATTGATATGAATTTTGTAGCAAAAGATGGTTATTGGTCAGCACCAAAAGAAACAGTAAAAATGTATAATGCTATTTTTACTTATGTTTTTAAGATATTAGAGGCTGTAAGAGCTACAGCATTAGTAGGAGATAGTAATTCATCTTCTAAAAAGTTTGTAAATAAGTTAGGATTTAAGCACGAGGGTGTGATGAGATGTGCTTATGAAAATAACGAAGATTTAAATATTTTTGGGTTATTGCGCGATGAGTACATTAACCATGCATGGTCAAATACGAGGGCGAAATGAGCATTAAAGAAGAAATAATGAAAATTGCGGTTTCTGATCCGTCCTATCAGACTTCTATTGATCAAATAAAAAGGCAAATGGCTAACACTAATATTGTTGCTGAAGACTTGGTTGAAGCAATAAGAATGTTAGAAATGATCATAGAAGACCCTCGTAAATATGCAGAAATTCGTCAAGCAGCAATAGCAGACGGTCTAATTGATGAGGGTATGTTTCCCCCAGAGTTTGATAAAACTATTATTATAAGTCTGTTGATTGTTTTGTATGGCTTGCAAGATAGTCTCGTTCAAGAGGGTTACTCACGAGGTGGTCTTAGAGTTGCAGGTAAACAACTAGGACGCATGGGTCAAGGTGGAGACACTATGCTTGCCCATATTAATCCTAGAGAGGCTGAAGTTCTTAGAAGGATGGGTGGTCAAGGCACTGTCAATCCCAACACAGGCTTGCAAGAATACAAAGGTCTTAAAAATATAATAAAGACAGCATTGCCTATTGCTTTAAGTATTGTTGCTCCAGGACTTGGAACAGCTATTGGAACAGCAATTGGGTTAAGTGGTACGGCTGCAGCTGTGGCTGGTGGAGCACTTTTAGGTGGTGCAACTTCATTTGCTACGGGCGGTGATCCCTTATTGGGTGCGTTGACAGGTGGTATTGGTGGGGCTGCTTCAGGTGTAAGTGAATTTCTAGGTGGGTTTGCTAACATAAGTGAACCAACAGCTAATTTACTTGCTGGAGCAGGAACTGGGGCGTTAACGTCTGCGATTAGAGGCGGTAATATAGCTCAAGGTGCCATGTTAGGTGCGGCAGGTTCTATGTTCAAACCTCAAATTGAAAATGCAAGTAAATCAGTAGTAAACTCATTAAAAAGTACATTTAGTCCAATGACAGACGCTGTAAGTGATTTTACAAATCCTATAACACAAGGATTTTCAACAGATACTACTCCCTATTCAGGAATATCAGATGCCGTGTTTAGTGAGCAAGGTTCTTCTCTTGGGGATACGTTTGTAGATACAAACACATATGACTTTATGGCACCTAATCCATCAATGGCAAGTTACAGTGATAATGAGCTAATGGGTGGTCCTAATCCATTAGAGCTTTTCCCACAAGATGATTACATGGATATAGGTAGTGGTGGACAGAGAGGACTTCCTAGAAATAATCCTCAAGGGGCATATGCAATAAGTCAAAAAGCTCCTTCTGTGGGTGAAATCATACGTCAAGAAAATCAATTTGCAGGAACTAATCCTCAATCAGTTAACAATAACAATAATGCATCATCACTAGTAAATGATTCTGTTCTTAGTAAAGACGATGCAATAAACAATATTAACGCTATAGAAGGAAGTATGCCACAAGAAGGAATTTTATCTAGACTGTCTAATTTAATTAGTTCTGACACTGCTAAAGTAGGAGGGATTGTTGCTCTGTTAGCATCAATGGATGGCGGTAGTGGTGGTGGTGTAGGAATGCCTCAATTTACTCCAGAACAAGAAGAATATTTTAATCGAAATTTAGCTACTTGGGATTGGAATAAAATTCAAGCAATGGCTAACTCTAAAGGAACAAGTGTTACTGAGTTTATTACCAATCCTAAGTTTAGATCTGAAGCAGCTAGTGGTATGTTTGACCAACAACCAAGTTTAGTACAATCGGTTGCATCACAAAGATATGCAAGAGGCGGTCTTAGTGCAATTCCAGGATATGCTACGGGGTCTGGAGATGGTCGCGCCGATTTAATAAATGCGAGACTGTCAGACGGAGAATATGTTATAGATAGTGAGTCAGTCTCACTGTTGGGTAACGGGTCAAATAAAGCAGGGGCTAAAATGTTAAACGACATGAGAAAAAATTTAAGATCTCATAAAGGAAAAGCTCTGGCAGATGGTCGATTTAGCCCAGACGCTAAGTCACCACTTGAATATATGAAGAGGAGTGCGTAATGGGTAGTTTATTTCAAGGTTCGCCACAAACAGCTACAAGTTATAGCACGAGTACAAGTGAAACTCCAAAATGGATGCAAGATGCAATCTTCAATCAGGTTCAACTGTCTCAAAATTTAGCAAACCGTCCATTTGAAAGCTATGAATTACCAACAGTTGCAGAATTATCTCCTTTACAACAACAGGCATATACCGCAGTACAAAATGCTCAAGGATCATATTTAAACGATTTAAACGCTTCACAAGCAGGATTACGGGCTGCAGCTGGTTTAGCACCGTTACCTGACACATCGACTAGTATGCTTCCAAGCAATATGCAAACAGCAGCTATGACTGCTGGAAACACGGCACAAGAAAAAGCTAAAACTTATTTTGATAAGGCTGGCAAAACATCATATGACAATATTACTAATTATATGAACCCTTATCAAACAGAAGTTATGGACAGAATGGCACAGAGAAGTGCTAGAAATTTGTCTGAAAATTTATTACCTGCCGTTTCAGACGCTTTTATAAAAGCAGGTCAATTTGGCTCTAGTCGCATGGGGGATTTTGGCTCTAGGGCTGTTAGAGATGAATCAGAAAACTTGTTAAACGCACAAGCTAATATGATGAACACAGGCTATCAACAGGCAATGGGGGCTGCACAGGCAGACATGGCAAGACAAGCAGGTCTTGGTCAAACGGTAGCTCAGATACAAGAATCAGATTTAGCTAGACAGTTAGGGGCATTAAATAACTTGTCTAATCTTGGTGCTCAGAGACAAGCACTTGGATATACCGATACAGCTGCTTTGGAAGCTGCAGGGCAAGCACAACAAGCTCAAATGCAACAGCAATTAAGTGCAGCAGAAAAAGAATTTTTAGATCAACAAATGTATCCTATGCAACAGGCAGATTTTTTAAGCACGCAATTAAGAGGCTTGGCCCCCATAACGCCAACAAGAACTACTCAAAGCGGAACGTCACAGGGTGCTACATATTCCCCAAGTCCACTATCACAAATAGCCGCAGGTCTTGCTACTTACAAAGGTCTACAAAAATTAGCAGAGTAATGTGTAAGGAATAAATTATGGGTTATAATCTAAACAGGTTGATGAGACAGTACGGTTTAGCTACTCCTACTATGGCTCAATACACGGGGGAGATGGGGCCAGACGTTGAAACTATTGACGAAGAAACGGGAGAGACAATAACAACTCCAGGAACCATTACGTTTGATCCTGCAAAACAAGCTGCATTTGATGATTATCAGGCTCAATATCAATTTCGTTTAGGCAACAGACCCATGTATGAAAGTTCTCAATTTCGTACAACGCCTACACAACAACAGCCTCAAACATACGAAGATATGTTTTCTATGTATTTAGGTAGACAGCCTAGAGATGGAGAGCGAAATACGTTTTCTTCAACTGGTCCAGTTAGCAATGCCCAAAGAAATGAATTTTTAAGAATTTATGAACCTGAATTTGCTGCTTTAGGAATTAACAACACTGGCAATCAATTGGTGTCAGATCAAATTGGTAATTACTACGGTAATATTTTAAGAAATCCAGATTTTAATAGTAACAATAACTTACCCACTCCCACAAACCCTGTTGATCCATCAGCACCATTTGAGGAAAGAAACCCTAGTGCTATTAATCCTAATCCACCGTATGCTGGCCCAGTTATAACGACAGACGAAGCATATGCTAACGCTGTAAATATGACAAGTGATCCATATGAATCTGAAGAGGTAGTTAATATGTATCTTGATGCCTACCCAGATGTTAAAGAACATGGCGAAAGAACTGCTTTATCTATGGGACTTACTCCTGGAACAGTTGAATTTACTAGAATTGTGGAAAATGCAGCAAAAACTCATTGGAACGAATATGGACAAGAAGAGGGTAGAACAATTCCAAGCCTTCCCGATTTAGGTGCATCTATAATGACTCAAGCAAGTTTAAATCTAGCTCCTGCTCCTACTTATGAAACTTCAGACACATTTTTAAATTTTATTGATCAACAAAACACAACTCAGGCTAATATGGCTAATCCTGTGGGAATTTCAGGTTACACTGATGAGGAAGCAAGAAACATAGATCCATACGCACCAAGTAGTGTTGCTAATGCTGAATCATATAGACCTTATCTTTCTCAAAATTTAGATGTTTACTATGATATTATGGATCAGCCTGGATATAAAGCACTTAATATTCCACAAGGAGGTTTTGTTCCAGGCTCTCCAGAAGATTTAGCGGTTTTAGATTATATGGCTCAAGGAGCACTTCAACATTTTATAGATCACGGAAGAAAAGAAGGACGAGATTGGTATAAGAGAGGTGGTGAGGTTAAAGGGTATCAACTTGGTGGAGGATACGCACCTTTTGGAGTAAGTAAAGAAGATGCTATAGGAGTAACGTCTGATGTTGGTTTAAGCGATGGTACTGAGACAATTGTAGAAGAAAAAATTGAAACAGTTCCAAATTATCAAGATACAAGACAAATGGTTAATTTATTGTTAGATGCCGCTCCTAGTCTTGATAAAAGTTTAACTGATCAACGTCTTGCAGCTCAAACTGCTTTTACACAAGAGCAAAGTAATTTTAACGATTTAATAAAAAACCTTGTTGCTAAAAGAGAAAAAGGTCCAGATAAAGCAGAATTATATTTTCGTTTGGCTTCAGCATTTGCTCAACCCACTAAATCTAAATCATTTGGATTTTTAGAAAATGTTCCTACAGTATTAGCAGATTTTGCTAAAGACAGTAGAAAAGCTGAAACTAAAGCACAAGACTTAGAACTTAGTTTAGCTAAAACTAAAATGGCACAAGCACAAGCTAAATATAATAGAATTGAAGATAAACAATCTTCTGAAGCTAAATCTTATAGAGAATATATGTTAAAAGTTTTTGAGTCTTTAAGTAAAAATAATCAAAAAGCAATGGAACTTTTTCTTAAAACAGGAAAAGAAAAATTTGCACAGTCTCAAATGCCAAGTTGGGTTGGAGCACAAAAAATAAAGGATGAAGAATCTATTGTAAAACTTAGTGACGCACTAGTAAAAATGAAAATGGCTGAAAAATTAAATTTAAAAACTGGGAGTTATACAGAACTTGATGCAGCACTTGAAAGAGTTGGACTAGAAGGAGGCTCGTTAACTCCTAAACAAAAATTTACAATGGAAGTAAGACAGTTATTAATGGAAGTTAACATTCCTCAATTAAAAGAAACATTCGGAGCACAATTATCAGATAAAGAAACAGGATTATTTATGCAAATATTTGGAACGGGTCAAAATATTGCTGATATGGAGCAAAGAGATAGATTAATAAAACGAGTTATTAAAACAATGGATAAATATATAAAGAAAAAAGAAAATAGGCTTGCACAAATAAATAGTGGTGATTATTCCACAGTAAAACCTAAATCAAAGGATTAAAAAATGGCAGATTCTCCAAAAAGAAGCCAATTTGATTATGGAATACTTAGACAATTAGGCAAAGGTGCATCTTTTAGAAGTAGTGTTCATGCCGAAGCATATTTAAGATCTTTAATTTCTGGAAGAACAAAAGCCGAAGAATTAGCCGATATTTCTAGAGAAATGCAAAATTACGAATCACAATTTGAAAAAACAGCATTAGCCGCAGACGTTACTGGTGCTTTAGCAGCAGCCGTACCTTTAATGTTTTTGCCAGGAGGACAAGCTGGAGCTGCAGCAAATGTAGCACGCGCAGGGGGAACTTTAGCAAAAGCTGCAAAGGTACTTAGAGGTCCAGGCGGTTTTACGGGTAAAGGCATGAGAGCACTAAAAAGAGGCACTGCAGGATTTGGCGGTGGTTATGTGGGCGGTGATGTTGCTGGTTATTATTCAGAAGCCGCTGATAATGTAACGGATGAAGAACGAGAAGAAATTAGAAAACAAGCTAGAAGGTTTGGAAGTGCTTTAGGATCTGTTGCTGGTGCTGTAGCTCCTCCCGTAATACAAAAAATAGCAAATGTAGGTAAAAGATTATTTAAAAAACCTAATGTTGTTGATGATGTAGCAGGAGAACAACTTGCTAAGAATTTTCCTAATGAAACCGTAGAAGAAGTTGTAGCAGATATTAAACAAAAACAAGCAATGGGTGTTCCTGTTATTCCTGGACTTGCTACCAATCCATTAACAGAGCAATCCGATACTATTTTAACTAAAGGTTTTGATGATGCTAGTCCTATGCTTAAAGATGCAATAGATGATACATTAGACAGTCAAGCAAGAATTACTCAAAGATTAACAGATATTAATCCAGAATTATTAAGTGAAGGTTTTTTTGAAATTACCGAAAAACTTAATAAAGAAATGATTGAAAAATCAAAACCATTGTACAGAAGGTCTTATTATGTAAAGGGAGATCCTAAAACTCCAAGAAGAATTACTGATAAAAAAGTATTAGATTTTTTTAAAAGACCTGCTTTTAAAAAAGCATTAAAAAATGCTATTCAACTTGTAGAAGATGAAGGTGGAGATGTAACAGAACTTATATCTTTGCAAGATAAAATTATAAAATCTAAGTCTGGAGATATTACTGCAATATCAGTAGAAGTTGCAGATAATGTAAAAAGAGGTATTGATGATGTTATTAGTGCTCAAATTAAAGATGGAAAAATAAGTAACAAAGGAAGGGTAATTAACAATGCTAAAAATGAATTTTTAAATGAAATAGATAAAATTGTTCCAGAATATGCAGAGGCTCGTGCCGTATATAGTGATAGAATAAGTTTAATTGATGCAGGAAATACATTAAGACGAATGTGGAATAAATCATCAACAAAACAATTAGAAAAAAAATTAAATAGATTTAATTCCGATGCTGAAAAACAAATGGCAGTTCTTGGTGTAGTAGATTTACTTCAAGAAAAAATTTTAAAACCAGATGGAGCTACAAACATTGCTAAAATGCTAGGCGGTGGAACAGGTGGTAAAGGTGGTGTTTTAACTAGAGAAAAAATAAGACTTTTATTTGATGACGATGTGATAAAGGCAGATGTTTTTGAAAAAGTAATGATGTTGGAATCAGAACTTTATCAAAGAGGCATGAGAGCTATGGGGGGATCACCTACAGCACCACGACAACAAAAAATAAAAGATTTTGATAAAACCACACAATCTAAACAATTAAAGAAAATTATTACTGGTCCAGATAGTTTATTATCAAAAGTATCAAAACTTTTTACGAGTGATTCAGAAACTGATGCTTTTCAAGATCAAGTTGCATTACGAATTTCTGAATTGTTATCAGACGGTAGTCCTGAAAGTTTAGCTACGTTAACAACGCTCGTTAATAAAGCTCTCAAAAAAGTAGAAGACAAAGGTTTTGAAGATTTAGGAGGCGGTATTTCAACAGGTGCAGTTACTGCTTATGGCACCACTCAAAGAACAATTGAACCATCAACTAATAACCCTGTTGATCCTAACACTGGTGAGTCTGCAGCAGAAGTTATGGAAAATATTCAAGAAGGAACATACTCTAACGATGAAACTAATTCAGAAGTAATTAAAGAAACGAATGTAGAAACTACTCCTTCAGCACCTCAATCAAAAGCTAATAAAACTATGCTTGAAATACAAGAAGACACCTATAAGGAAAATTAACTATGCCTAAATTATTAGATAAAATTCAAACGTGGGTAGGAAAACAACCTATTATCGTTCAACTAGGTATACTTTTTGTTAGTACGTTTATTGTAATTGCTTTACTAATTTCTGCTTTTAACGGAGCTTAATTTTGTTAACGATCATCGGTAGCTTAATTGGATTCGGCACGAGCTTTTTGCCGTCCATTTTGGACTTCTTTAAAGAAAAAGAAAGTAATAGGCACGAGTTAGCCTTGATGGACAAGCAAGCCGAATTGACCAGAATTACGGCTGAGTTTGAACGTGACAAGGCCGAGGTCCAAGCTCTATCGGCTGAGACAGTTGCCCTCTATCAACAGGCAAGCACTGAGAAAAATGATGGGTGGGTTGGTGCGTATCGGGCTAGTGTAAGACCGACAATTAGTTATTTATTCCTGTTATTTTATGTTGGAATAAAGTCATTTGCCTTGTTTGGAATGATCCAATACGAGGGCATGATGATAAAAGACGCGCTGCCTCTTATCTGGAATAATGATGTTGATAGCCCGATCTTAGCCAGTATCATTAGTTTCTATTTCGGCAGTAGGATGTTCAGGAAGTAAAATGGACGAGGTAAGCATCACTGAATGGATCAATGTTTTCCTTGGAATTTTCGCTGTGTTAGGATCAATCGTTTTTGCCCTAGTCAGGAACCACGTTTTATTAGCGGAAGCTCAGAAAAAAATAGAGGTGTTATTTACGCTGGTAAACTCGCTTAGAGATCGTATTAACAATGGAAAGGATAAGTAAAATGGCACCAGTTAAAAGAGGATTATATGCTAATATTAATGCAAAACAAAAAAGACAAGCGGCTCAAAAAGCTGCTGGAAGAAAAGTAGAGCCAACTCGTAAAGTAGGAAGTCCAGGTGCTCCTACAAAAAAGGCTTTTATACAATCGGCAAAAACCGCTAAAAAACCTATAAAAAAGAGTAGAGCATGAATGCTATAAAATTTGAAAAAGAAATGGACCGTGATGGTGACGGTATTATCAGTGCCGAAGAGGTGCAGGTTGCTGATCAACATGAGAAAAACACGATACAAAGTAGGATTACCATTGCTAGTTTTGTAGTGATGGTTTTATTGGCTTGTGTGTTGTTATCAGGGTTAATCCCGGACAGTAGGATTACAGCCTTGTCGGGCCTAATATCAACCCTGTTTGTGGCGCTAGCTGGTATTATTGGTGCTTACTACGGTATGCAAGCGTGGATGTCTAGAAAGTGAAAACATCACAGGCAGGTATTGATTTAATCTGCCATTGGGAAGGTTTTAGAAGTGATCCATATCGCTGTTCTGGAAATGTATGGACAATCGGATATGGGTCAACCAGATTGGCTGACAACAGCCGTGTTACCCAGAATACGCCACCTGTTACAAAAGATGAGGCGATGGCGTTACTTCAACACCAATTGGTGCAATACGAAAGAGCAGTGTTGCGATTGGTGCCAGTGTCACTAACACAGTCACAATTCGATGCCCTAGTTAGCTTTACTTATAATCTAGGCAGTGGAAGTCTAGGTTCATCTACACTTAGAAAAAAACTCTTGAAAGGCGATATGGAAGGTGCAAGCAAAGAGTTCCCAAAGTGGAGTTACGCATCAGGCAAGTACATCAGGGGTTTAAATCGTAGAAGAAAAGATGAAAAAAATTTGTTTTTAAGGGTTGACCCTAAGTGAAGTAGGGTATATAAATAAAGAATAACTTATAACGGAGATGACAAATGGCTTTTACAGAAACTTGCACAAAATGTGACGGCACAGGACTTCTTAGATGGGGTGTAATTGACCGTCCTGATCATAAAAAATCTTGTTGGGATTGTGAGGGCGTAGGTCATAAAACCTTCAAAACTTCTCCTGAAGCTCGTGCATTAGCTCGTGCTCGTGCTCAGAAAAAAAGAGATGAGGCTTTACTTGCTCGTCAAGAGAAGCGATTAGCTAAACAGCGTGAGATCACGGGTGGCCTTACTTTTGCCGAAAAACAAGTAGAGCGTGAAGCTCAGTGGGCAGAAGAGAAAGCTAAAGCTGAAGATGTACCAACAGGTAAAATTATGATTTCTGGTACAATTCTTAAAGTTGATCTCAAGCACACTCGTTTTGGTTCAGTTTGGAAAATGACAGTTAAAGACAATAATGGTTTTGTAGTTTGGGGTTCTATCCCAAGCATTGATGGTAGAGTAGCTAACTGTGCCAAGGGCGATACCATTACTTTTTCTGCCACAGTTACACCATCTGACAAAGACCCTAAATTTGGTTTTTTCAAAAGACCTACTAAAGCAGTATTAACAGAAAGCACTAGAGAAAATAGAATTGGAATTTTAGACCCAGATCCAGAACCAGAAGAGTATATAGCTCCACTTGAATATGAGGAGGATGATGGTTGGAACGGTTGGGACCCAATGGACGATAGGAGGTAATGGGTCAATCGTAGAAAGTATCGTACAGCCATTTAGACATCAACAGGGCTTCGGCCCTGTCTTGGTGTTTCTTTAAATGCAATGGTGCGTCAGGCCATAGCTTAACAGCATACGCCCGACACTGTTCTTTATCAGAACTTAACTTAAAATGTTTTTTCCAAACCTGTGGCGTTACATACCGTAGTTCAAAACGGCAAGCCGATACAGCAGAACGAGCACAACCAAAAGAATCACCCAACGAAAATATGGTTGATACACCTTGATTTGGTCTTGCATTAACACGCTCAATAACACACGAAATATATTCAGAAGGTTCTCCGTATTGCCTCAACAATCGGATAGTGCCAGAAACATCTACTTCATTTTTTACTTTACCGTTTCCCTTCACGATAATCGGCATATCCTCTACAGCAACAAAATGACCATCATTTAAAACACCAATGGCTCCAGTAAGGCCAGGATCTATTCCAATGGTAATCATAATGCCTGATAGTCCTCACATCCTATGAGTTGTTGTTGCTTGTTTAAAAGCGTACCATGCAAGTCACAATTCCATCCACCATTATTTATAGGAATAGCATTCACACAAGATCGACAATGAAACAGAGGTTTTGTTTCTTTAACGCACACATCTTTATGATCACAAAATTTACAAGCAAAAATACTCGCATCCTCACTAATGCCTGTTGGCCTCATGCGTGCATTAATCAGACTTTCTATTTTTTTAATCAATGATTTTTGATGAGCTTTGTCTTCTTTTATTTTTTCAATGTAATAATGTTCATCGTCTTTACATAACGACACATATAAGCCTCGTGTAAAGTGTCCTAAATACATAGAGATTTGCATTTGGCTATAGTGAACGGGTTTAGACTTTTCTACACCGTGTCTCTGTAATGCACTGAATGATTTTTTATTATGCGTTTTTATTTCTAATAAATGATTTTTATCTTGGTGTTTTATAACACCATCAACCTTACAAATAAAATGACCACTGTCATGTTCAAATTCGTATTGACTACCATACTCATTAACAAAATAAACTTCTTTACCAGATCGAATTAAATCCTGAATTACACGGTCTTCTTGTAGATGGCCTGTTTCAAACAGTCTTAACATCCGTCCTTCAAATTGTTTTTTTGAAAATCCACGCCAGTTAAACCAGATTTTACGAATACATTCTTCACCGATACCAGACGCACCTAATCGACTAAACGACAGGTTTTCTGTTTTTTCATAAGATTTATATACAGCATCTATAAGTTTTTGTTCTGGGCTTTTAGGAAACGCAACCATAAGTAATCCTTATGGGGAGGGATAACCCTCCCCTGTTATTATTAATCCCAAGGCTTACCTGAACTTGACGGGGTTTCCACAGGTGCTGATTTAGGAGCAGGCCGTGGTTTTGCTGAAGGTTTAAAAAGAAAACCTGTTATCTCGTTTTTATCAGCATAACCATTTGTTCCTGTCCGTATCCCAACATTTGCCTGAAATGGTTTTTCCATTAACATATCGGTGTCATCACAGTCAGGCTTTCCACAAGCTGTTGCCCATGCAACTAATTGTTGTCTACCGATAGTCTCAGCCTGTTGAGATGCATTCGTGACGTTAAAATTAAACCAGATAAAACGTCCTTCATATTCACCTTTAGATACCTCGTACTTAACAGCAATGTAACTGCCTGCATTATTTTTGGTGTCTTTTAACTCAGCCTCTATGCCACGCAAGGTGTATTCACCTTTTGGTAATGGGTCATAATTGATTGGCTCGTTAGCTTCAACTTCAGTTATATCAAATCCAAATTTAGGCATTGTTGTTTCCTTTCTTTATACAACAGGGATTACAGAAGATAATTCTTCATAGGTCATTGGTGATTGCTCTGGGCAACCGTAACGATTTTTAGATGCGAAAGCTGGCGTTTCAACATAGTGCAACAGACGTTCACCTGACGATACACCTCGTGTCTTTGAAGTGTTAAAGCCAGTGTCTGATTTTCGTATCATCACATCCATTGCAGCAAATGCTAAAACATCTACCCACTCCATCAATAAGGCGTTACATCTGTTTGGTAGCTTTGGACTGTATCGATCATAAGGCTCAGTCCGTGGATCTTCAAATTTAGATACCTGAGAGTGAGCAACCAACACAATGTTCATGCCACGTTTTTGACGGAGCACATCCAAACCTTGTAATATCTCACGAAATTCTTCAGCACATAACACGGCAAATTTACCGTAAGCTAAATCTTTAGCCTCGTGACTATTTTCTACGAGGGTGGAAATTAAAGGTTCTATTAGCCAATCCACTGAGTCAATAACACACGTTTTAAATTTGTGATCTTCTTTAATTAACGTGCCTATCGCATCGATAATCTGACTATTTTCGGTAGCCTTTGGAAAGCTCGTAACGTCCAAACTATCTAGACCGTCCTCTGTACTTATAAAGATTGGTTCTGGGAACTGACTAGCCAATGTTGACTTGCCTATCCCATGACCTCCGTACAAACAAATACGGGGTGGCACTTTCTGTTTGCCAACACGCAAACTCCTTTGCCATTCAGGTTCTTTTTGTTTTGACATTTTTTTCTCCTTTATGAAATTAGCGGTTGTCATTCCGCATCTGCAAAATCGAACGTCAGAGGGGCGTAGCTGAAGCTCCGTCTATCCCAACTGAGTATATTTATTTCATCACAGTATTCGCGTGCAACAGCCGTTGCCACGCTACACAAGGCAGGGTCACCTACCATGAGAATGTAATCGTGTTTTGTTATTTTGCTCAAAACTTTGTGAGCCATGTCTAATAAAAAATTAGTATCGTATGGCTTTCTAGGATTAAAGAAAACTGCCTCAAGCTCTCCATACTGTTTAGCATCTGATAAATCTTTATTGTCGTTTTGTATAACGTAAACTGTTGGCATTATTTCACTCCAAAATTACTGGCAAATATTTGATTAAGATCAAGAAAAGTTTCGGCACCTAATTGGTGTGCAATCTCGATACACTCACGGACATACCAAGCCTTGTCTAAATCTTTTGGTTGTTCATCCCACTTCTCTATATTCATGCACTGTCGCGCACCTTCAGACTTGGCTACCTTGTTGCCGTTCTTTTCATAAAGGATTGGTGCAAGTGTTGCGCTCTCAGTTGATTGATACCACCTCACAACTTTTCCTAGATACAATCCACCTTGTTGTGCTCCACCTGTCACGCTACGGGCTGTTATAAAGCCGTGGAAGGGTGCTTGATCAATCGTTGTCTCAAAGTCCACGCCTGTTGCTAACCACTTGCCTACAGCCTCTGAGCAGATTGGAGCCGTGGGATTTTTGCGTAAACTGATTGGAGCATATATGCCCTTGGCTTTGATCGTTTGATCAGGTTTCACGGCAATATAATTGTTAACGTCTTTTATGGCGAGACACTTGTATGGCGTGTACTCAAAACTAAAACGGGACAGTTCCTCAAATTCAGCCACACAATCTCTTACATTTTGTTCTCTAAAATTTGGAAACTTTACGACAATGCCGTCTGTATTGGCTGACAGAATTTCAATTTCTGATCCCTCGTTCTCAAGCCATTCAATCAACATAAGTAATGTAAACTGACCCGTCAGAGTTGTGGCTAACATAAGGTCTGGGGCATAGAGTGTTGAATGTTTGCTTGCCAGTTTTCCAAACGTACCGTTCAAACTAATTTTGAGCGTGTCAGCTACAGTCTTATCCCCTGACATTTTAGCCTTAATGCGTTGATCATAAATCCGTTGATATTCGTCAATAAACTTTTGACCGATATGAGAAGGACACAGACCACCATTTAACATTATCGTGGGGTAAAAGCTCGCTGCATCTATTTCCATAATCTGGTGGTCTTTACCTGCTACGTGAGTAACCTTTTTGTCGTGGGTACTGTGTAGACCACCGATACCAATCTTATATGACCCAGTGCGACTATAAACCTCAATATCCAACTCAGAAGGCATCTTAATGTGACCTGACTGTTGATCTACTTGAAATTCTAAATTTGAGGCTCTGTCTAAAACCTCCTGAGTTCCACTGAAATACATTTGTAAATAATGAGGCGGTTCGTACTGTACTGTTTTTGGAATTGGTATTTCCTGTGCCTTTAACTTCAAATTTTTTATAAATACCTGTTCCGCAATTTGACTATCGGATTTGCTACGGAGATCTAACCAATACTGCACCGACAACTCTATTCGGAGTTCAATCTCTTTCTGAAGCCGTTTAAATAGCTCTACAGTGGTCCTAACATCATTTTGACAGTACAACGCCAACTCATGTTCATCGTGCTCTGTGAGCACGCTATCAGGCTCAAATGGCAAGTCTTGAAGCAGATCCATAAACATTCTGGCACCATATGCTTTAAGACCCACAAATGACGGGGCAACCTCAATCAAATCTATATGGTTTTTAATTTTGTCTTTCAGTTTATATTTTTTTCTGATTGCAAACGGGCTAATTTCGTTTTGAATGATGTCATCACTCATAACCTTAATCTGTTGGCTATCCATACCCTGACACCAAGCCGATACAATAAGGCTATCGTAATTCTGGGAGTTGAACCCAACAAATGTGTTAGGCTCCCTCAGAAACGCCTCTAAACGACTGTCAGACCCATCGTCAGACTTAAACAATTGAAACCATTCCTCTGTCTCAACACACTGAGCCAAAAATAATGTGCAATTAATATAGACCTCTGTATCAAACACCCAATGCTTTTCAGTCACAGTGTTGCTCCAGATTTTTATAGTCGGGCCAAGCTCCCCATTTTACCATCTGACAATATTCCTTAAACTCCCGATCTTCCATGTCCCAATCGGCAGAGGATACATAGGCATAAAGTGCAAGGGTGCCTAGACAAAATAATATGAGTACAAATTTTGAAAGCATCATTAGTCGCTATTTCGTTATAAGTTATGACTTTGCAACCATAACGAATCGCCTCAGAAATGACAACCCTATTTAACCGATTTCGGTAAACCACTAACCGATTTCGGTTTAGGGCCCAAAAAAAGTCAATAAAAACAATGACTTACCAGGTGTATTGACAACTAATACGATTAGGCGTATACTTCTTAAATAACTCAATAACGGAGATTTAACTATGGGATTAATTTATAAATCTAAAAACGTCACTATCGCAGAGCGCGACTTAGTGAAGCGTCTTACCAAACAGTGTCTCAAGGAGATTGTGAAATCCAAATGGGAAATCACGGGGCCAAGATCTGAGAAACTGACTGTCGCAAAAGTCTGGGATAAACTATACCTCAAAATTAAGTGTCGAAGTCAAAGTTCATATGGCGGAAAAAACTATTTGTGTATTGATGTTGGTCAATATCGCAAGGGTAGAACTTTTCAACATGAGTACGCCCGAATTAAAAACGATCCGATTATTGGGGAAGGTACGTTTGCAACCCCAGAGGACGCTCTGATGCTTATCGTTGCCCATGAGGTAGCACATCTCATACACTATAACTATTTCATCCATACACGGTGGTTGATCCAAGGTGACAACACACCTCACGGGAAGAACTGGCAGAAGATCTATCGCATTCTCCGTAGAGAGATAGTCAACAAAAATATGGTGAGGGATGTTGACCCTGAAAAAAAAGTAGCCTGAATGAAATTAGGACTTGACCCTACTGTAAGGTAGGGTTAGGTTCTTTTTATAACTTGATAACGGAGAAATAAAAATGGTTAAATTCACAAACAAAGATGGTTCTTTTGGATACGCAAACTTTCACGGGTGGTCCGATGTTAGTCCTTACGAAATTGTTAAAGTGATTTCAGATAAGACTTTAGAGATCAGAGAGATGGATGCAGAAAAACTCCACACTACTGAAGATCTTGGTTTTGTTTACGGTGGATTTTTTGGTCACGCTACCAGAAATGTCGAAGGTCAAAAGTGGGACATCAAATCTAATTTGAACAATCCTGTTATTCGCATTCGTAAACATAAATCAGGGCAATGGAAAAACAGAGGTGGTAGTCGTTTTAATTTAGCGGAAGCTCCACATAAGCATTATGATTATAACTTCTAATAATAAGGGGAGGGCTACGGCTCTCCCTTTTTTTATTTTAGGGATTGACCCTAATACGGTTAGGGTGTATAAAGAGTAATAACTAACAACGGAGATAACAAATGGCTAATAAATACAAAGTAATTAAAAAACACATTTGGTACGATCTTGACGATAAGGTCACTGATGAAATTACATTAGCAACGT
>Ga0315315_10000825_pt1 | contig 27558 bp, 50 predicted proteins | sample M140m3416metaG_FD_203699 | JGI IMG/M metagenome (GOLD analysis project Ga0315315, IMG submission 203699) | Ammonia-oxidizing marine archaeal communities from Monterey Bay, California, United States - M1 40m 3416 | ecosystem: Environmental > Aquatic > Marine > Intertidal zone | place: USA... | reverse complement strand
CATATTACGCATTTGAAAGCTGTATAGCACAGCAAACGCAGAATATAAAGATACACCTTCAGCAAATGCAGAAAATACTGCAAGACTTTTACCAATTCCTATGGGATCATTACCTTCGTAAGCAACTAAGTTTTCAAATCTTTGTGCTGTAGCAGGTTCGTGCAAAAATGCCTCATAGTCTTCAAGACCTAAGGTTTCATTCAGATAGCTGTATGCTACTGCGTGGATAGTCTCTTGACTTCCAAACATCATAGCCATTTGTTGAATCTCGTGTTTAGGAAACCACGAGACAACTTTTTGCGTCCAATAGTCGGATACTGCGCACTCGGTCTGTGCAAAGCCGAGTAATATGTTTCCGACCAAGTTCTTCTCTTTGTCATTTAGTTTTTCGTTCCAATCTTTTAAATCACCAGACATAGGTATTTCAGTGTGTAACCAAAATGCTTGTGCCTGTTTTAACCAACCTTCTGTATAATACTCAGGATATTCAAAAGGTTTGTAAGGTATTCTTTCTGTAAATAGTGGTACTCCCATTAGCGTCCTTGACCTCGGTATTGTTTCTTATAGCCGTGTTGTCCTCTTGAGGCGTTTTTTGAATGAACACCCGGCCTTCTTGTTTTGTGTTTTCTTATGTAATTTTGTAATACTAATTTAGCCATTATTCTTCATAATATAAAGTTAAACATATATCTATAAATCCTAAATATAAAACGTGATCTACTTGAAAATCGCCGTCTTCATAACTTCTTATACCAAATAATATTCCTGGAAATATACCCGTAGACAATTCCCAACCTGTTGATTTACCCATAACATTTTATATTATATTGTTCATGTATCATTATAAGATCTTTCCATTTTAAATAGCCTCTTTTATTTACTGACCATTTAATGTACGTGTCTATTTTACGCTCTTTGTACTTCCGTCTAGCTAAATGCTTTCCGGCGTTTTTATTAATTCTATTACCTGATCGCATTCTTTTTGATTTTGTGGTTTATATAAAGTATAACCTGGAAATTGTTTTGTCATTAAATGTTTGAATAATTTCCAACGTATAGGAAAAGATTCATTAGGTCTACCTTTTGTTTCTATTATAAAGTTTTCACCTATAAAATCTGGTGTATATTTAATTGGTAGTATTCTTTTACAACCTCTATTTTTAAATATGCCTTTACTGTTAGATTGTCTTTCATATACTTTGTTTTCAAAATGAAAACCATTTACTAGTACAAAAGTTTCGCCTTCGTATTTAGCTCTTATGCCTGCTTTTTTTAACGAGCAATACATATATTTTTCTAAACCTGAAGCGAATTGGATCCCGTCATATATAATTTTCTTAGACACAACAGGACCTCTTTTTTTTCTTCTTTTATAAGGTTTTTTCATCATGTACTTCTATGTCGCCTAAAGGATCATAATCATAATGCTCTCCTGTGTTACCATTTTGAGCTATTATATTTATTCTTTTTAGCATAGACTCCTCTATTTCGTCTTGCAAACATCTTTTTGCAGCTTCAATATATAATAATGCATCCATTAATTCTTCTTGTACGTCAATTAAAAATCTATTTAAATCTTTTTCTTGACCTTCAATTTCTTGCATCATTGTGGCTCCATACTTTTTTTGGCCTATTAAACTTCGTTGGTCCATTTTAGCTAATACAGCTTGGACTATTTTATCTTTAGTTTTAATCTTCATCTTTTACAAATGTTCCGTTAATCATTTTACCTGTTCTCTTGTTTATAACTTCATAAGCTGATTGTATACACTCTTCAATATATACACCTCGTTGATGAGCTAAATTAGTTAATACTACAACCATATCACCAATAGCGTCTATAACTTCTGGTTGATCATCTTTTAATAAAGCTTTAGCTAACTCGCCAGCCTCCTCTTGTAGTTTAACATACTGTACCATTGGATCTCCTTTTTCATATAAACCTCTAGTTTCAGCCCATGTTCTAATTCTATTAAACATCATTTGTGATTTATTATAGTCAGGTATATCCATACCTAAGTTAGGTTTAAAATATTCTGCAAAAGCTTTATTGTATATATAAGATCTTTTATCGTTATACATGGAAACTTTTGCGTTGTCCATTATCCATTGAATTGATTGCATGTCTATATGGAATTGCCCATGAGATGTTTCCCATTTTAAATTCATATTATCCATAAGATGTCCCTTAAGTTTGTTTAAAGGAACTGCAAATGTTGAAGTTTGCTCTGTTACGTTTATTTTCATTTTATTAACTACGTTTTTATATTTTTTTCTATCTACCTTGTAGCCATAAGACTTTTGAAGCTCTATCTCTTTGTCCGATATATAGTTTATATCGTCCGACTGATCAAGAACTTCATATTCGTTAGGCTTATAACCCTGAATTAACGTAACTCTTGTATTAAGATCACGTGTAACTCCGATTTTTTTACCTGGTATGTGGTATAAATAATACATATTATGTTATTTTATCGTTATACAAATGTAAGTTGTGTGCAAAATGGTAATAAGTACCTATTTCATATCCTGTCCTCTCTGAGACTAATTTTTGTAACATTGAAAAACAATACTGATCATTACAGAAACCGTACCAGAGATCATTAGAACGCATCACAACTGACATATTTAGTTTGTTATTTAATACTGTAAACTGAACTGCATATGTACAAGGCGTATCCTTGCGATATGTTTCAAATTCTTTACAGTCATATATGCTTATAGCTGCGTGTCTAGTGTTAGGATTATCTTTTAACTTAGCTACAACATAATCTAATTGGTGATTACGTTCCCATTGATAACCATAATTACTATTAACATTACCATCGCTATCAGCCATACGTTCCCATATAGGTGGTATCTTGCCATATATCTGTCCTAGTTTAATTATATTAGGATCGCCTGATAAGTACCATTGCCATTCAGCTTCTGCATATTCATGATTCCATTTCCTGTGTTTAGCTAATATGTGGTTATCCATAGGTTTTTCTATATAAAAGCCTACATTAAATAAAGCCCTTGTATTATCAAACTCTACACCATCAAAAGTTATTTTTGGAAAAAAATAATTAAATGCATCACTTGCTGTTTGAAACTTTGTTTTTGTCATAATAAAATCTATATAATTCAAATATTTTCTTGTTAATTTGTCTACCATCATATTTAAATGGTGATCGTTTTTTTGCTCCGTTAACCTCTACGTCTATCCACCAATAATAATTGTCATAATCACTGCTTGCGGCCCATGGAGATATTTTAATACCGTTTCTTACACACCATAAATATGCTTCAGTATCTTCATCAGTCCACTCTGGAGCTACAACAAGAACTTTTTTCTTACGCCAAGCCATTAATCCCAAGGCATAGCTTCGTCATCAGCCATAACTGGCAAGACGTGTGGAACAAAACAACCTGATCTAGGTTCCCATTTAAAATGAGCTTCAGCACCGTTTTCACCTAAGTTTTGAAACTTAACTTTAAGTATTTTAGCTTTTACAGTTTTAGCTTCATAATCTCTATGAACTAATATGCCATGATAACTAGCATCATACCATTCACCACCACCTTTTATATTATACATTGTAGGTTCTTCTATATTACCCTCTTTGTCTCTATACATTTTAGTAGGGTGTGCTACTATAAAAACTAATACATCATACTTTTTAGCAAATGTTTCAATTTTAGTTAGATATTCCATTGTATATCTATTTACATCTTCAGTTTTGCAATCAACATCTCTGACTTTATTAAATGGGTCTATGACTAAACATTTAATACCTTTACGTTTTACTAGCTCAGCACCCTTTCTTAATACTGATTCTAGTGTATAACGTTCCATGTCTATAAAAAAGAAATTATCGTTAACGTGTTCCGCAACTTTATTCCATTTATCTGTACCTATGTCATTTCTTGTAGGCATATCTTGCCAAACTTTTCTCATTAATTTATGAGCATGTAAATATGTAGGAGCATTTTCAGGAGATGCAAAAGCTGTTTTCCATGCATACTTCTGATTATAACCTACTACCATCTGATCAACGAAGTCTGATTTTCCGCTACTAGGTATGCCAGTAACAGTGATAAACTGACCAGTATAAGTACTGAAAATATCGTCAAAATTAGGTATGCCAATTTGATAACCAGGCTTGAAACCGTTTTTAACAAAGTCTGTGATTTCATCTTCTATATCTTTTAATGTGGTTACATTTTCTAATGGAACTGGTCTTGCTCCTTCAATACGTTTAATTAATTTTTCTTTACCGTATTTTATTAAATACTCATTAGCATCTTTACAGTCTTCAAATGTAACTAAAAAACAAACTTCAGCACCAAGACGTCTAATTAACTCTTGTTGTAAAGCTTGACCTGGTTCGTCATTATCTACAGCTAGTATTACTTTTTCTTTATCTTCAAAGTAATCTATACAGTTATCTAAATAGTCTAAGTTGTTAGAATTTAATGTAGCTCCGTTAGGAACTGATATTGTATTTTTAACCCCAGCTTCATGTAATGCTAATACATCCATTTCACCTTCTGTTATAATACAGGTGTCGTAACCTACAATACTGTTAATATTATAAAATACTTTTTCAGCACCTTTATATAATTTAAAATTCTTACGACCGTCTCTATATTTTACATTAATAAGCTGATCGCCCATCATGTAATTAAATTTAATAGTGTTCTCGGACTTGCCGGTTTGCGGCATAAACTCAGGACCCTCGCTGACTTTTAAATCAGCAAGAGTCTTTTGAGATATACCTCTTGTTTTAAACCATTCCTCTACTTTTGTACCTGGCGCGTGTATAGCAACTGGTTCTGGTCTAACATAAATCTTTTCGCTAGCTCCTTTACGCTGATATGTATGTAGTTGAAATGATGAATCACAATGGTGACAAGTACCCAAACCTCGTTCCCAATCATAACTAGCACATTTAGCCTTTTGATTTTTAGGCTTCCTATCATGTGAACACAGGGGACAAATCCCCTGCGCTTTACCTACATCTAAGTTATGTTGGTTAAACTGGTCGATTAAAAAACCATTAATCTCCGTGTTGTTTACTTGCATTTATTATTATTTAAAATGGTAAATCATCTTCAATAGCTTGAGCTGGTGTAGCTGCTGGAGCTGTTGCCTGCTGTGGGTTATCAAATTTCTTAACTTCTCCGTTGGTCCATACTAATTTTACATTACCTAAATATGTCTTTGCTTGTTTCGCTTCGCGTTCTTCTTTGCTCTGCGATACAATGACTGGACCTTGATTACCGAACTGATCAAGCTCATCATTAAGAGTAATACTGATAGGTAAGTATTTACCTTTCTTACCAACGATGATCTTGTCTTTAGGTATTTCATTTAGGTTAATGCTTGCTGCTAATATTAATGCCATTATACTGCCGTTTGAAATAAATTATTAAACATAGTTCTAAGCTCAGTAGTTCCTACTGTAGCCCCTGTAGCTTGTAATCTTCTTCTGAAGTTATCAGCTTTCTTACTGTATGCATGTAAACCATCATTTGATGTTTTGTTTGCATAAAATTCTGACGTTGGAAATGTCATTCCTGTCATTGCACATTGCTTAGTTGTTGCTTTTTTTCTTCTTGCCATAATAATTGGTTTTTAAAGGGTTTTACTAATAAAATATTGTTTCGGATCGAAACTGTCTGTCTTATAAAACAGATCGTAAGCCTCACTGGCTCTTTTAACCTTGTCCTGCCCAGTTTCATAAAACTGAGGTGAACAGTCGAATATACCTATTTGATGTGTCTTTTTGTCTATAACAATAAACATAAATTCATAACCAAATAGACTACTATAAATAAAAGCTTGACTATCGTAATTGTATTTAGAAGCTGAATATCTAAATTTAGAAAGATCTGCTGTAGTTTTTAAATCAATGATTAATTTTTCATCGTGATTAACTATATCAGCTTTACCTTTCCACATTTGACCTTCAAGTTCTGTAATACCAGGTTTTTCGTATTCAACATTACCTGTTATTAAACTTTTACATACATCATTACTCATGATTTTTTCTCTCATTAATTCTATAGAGTCAACCTCATGTTGTAATAGACATAGCTCTCCTCCAGCTATATCTTTATAAGCTTTTGTATTTCTAGTAGACGATTTCACAACTTTATATTTATTAAGCTTGTTAGGCTCTAATATAGCTGTGTGAAAATAACCACCAACTAAAAATGCAGCTGATGGTTTTGACTGTTGTCCAAGCGCTAAAGGGTTGTTTAATAAAGCTGAAATATCTGAGTTACTTAAGTATTGTTTACCAAAGTCACCGTAGTAATGCTCATCAATTTTAAGCTTATCTAACACCTCTTTTTTAGTCATACTATAATGTTATTTGTTTTTCAATTTCAGGAGTTACATTATATTTCTTTTTGATAGCCTCAAGTTTACCGCCGGCTTGTACAAAGCTTTTTGCTTTTTCTATAGCAGCTTTATTCATTGGCAAGCCATTTGTTGCGTCTGCATCTTGAGTGTCATCAATTAGGAATAAATTTCCTAGTGCATACTTCTTACCATAACTCGAGGCTGTACCAAACTGTTGTGGAGTTTGCATACCTTTTTGTTGAAGGTCTACACCTACAAGAGCTTCTGCGTGTATAGCATGTTCGCCATCACTAACAGTAGCCTTTGATTCAATTATAGGTATAGGACTAGCTTCTATAAGAGTTTCGCTTATAGTAACTGTTACTCCTAGTTCTAATAAATAGGGTTTTGTAGCTTCGAGAATGTCTTCGGCTGATCTGAAGTAATATTTGCCGAATGAATTAAATCTACTTTTTTTCGATTTAAATTTTGTTTGGATTGTGGCTAATTTCTGGTTTAAGGTCATAGTTATATAATTACATGTTTTTAATTAAACTTAAATTTATATCAAGGTGTAACCTACAGGTAATCAATCACTTGCGAGTGATCTACATTATCTATAAGACGTTGTATTCCTTCACGTTTTATCTGTGAAATACGTACGTGAGCTGTGCTTACGTTTATACCTAGTTTAGCTGCTATTTCATTAGCAGAATGTTTGTCACAGTTTAAACCATAGCTTAATCTTATGACTTCGTATTGTTTAGCATCTAAATGAGTTTTCATTAATGATAACAAATAAGTATTTAGCAAAGCTATATTGTATGGTTCAGACTTATCTATAACTTGATAAGCCATATTATCATCATCATTAGGTTTATCATCAATACTAGAAAATACACTGTTAAAAAACATAGCTACCATTCTTTCGTCTTTAGGGTTTCTACGTATTTCATTTAGTTTATGTTCAGGTATTCTTATATCACCTCTATGTTTGTCTACAGCTCTTCTAATAGCTCCTTTAATTCTTTTTGATAAGAAAGATTTTAATGTTTTTTCTTGATCATCTGAACTTTTTAAAAGAGTTCTATCTACTTTACCTACAGCTGCTGTTAATGCTAAATTACCTTCTTGTATTAAATCATTTATACTCATAACACCTGATGCTTGTTGTGATGTTGATTGTTTATGAGCAAGATTAAATACTAGTAACAAAAATGTTTTAATCATTTCATCATTAGTAAGAGGAGTATAATCACCATCAATTATTTCAGGTAATGTTTTTTGTATTTCCTCTACTTCTAATTTATATCTTACATAATTTTGAACGTTATATTTTTTCATTTTCTTTATTTAAAAGTTCTTTTTCTTTTTTAAGTTCATAGCTCATGTTTCTATGTATTGTTCTTGCTGAACAATTTAATAGGCTGGCTATACGGCCTATAGTTATTTTCTTACCCATTTCGTGTAAATCAATCATACACTCATATATATCATCTTGATGTATTCTTTTAGATCTACCTATCAGTTTACCTACTATACTTAGTTTTTCGTTAAGGTTTAAACCACAACCTTGTTTGAAAACAACTTTACGTAGTTTATTTTTAGGCGGTTCTTCAAGATCTAACATGCTAACGTCATATACTATTTTCTTTAATAATTGTTTAGGTATATCAAATGCTATAAAACCATATTTATAATCTGCTATTATTTCCGACAGCTCATGAAACTCATTTTGATCAAGCTGAGGATTTAAATACCACAGAACTAACAAATGCCATTTCAAAGATTTATAAGTAGTTATTTTAGCTTTACTTCTAAATAAATGATAGCACTCGTGAGTTCCGTTTTCATAAAAGTTATAATGTTTAGTCGATGTAGTTGGTATATCGTTAACTGGATCTCGTCTGTACACTATCCGCCTCTTATTCAGGTAGTTAAGGTATCTTGGTATGGTTATGTATCGTGACATTTGCCTATTACTCTATTTATTATATACCCTTTTGTCACGTCTTTTAGGTTTCTGAAAGTTTTTAACTTTCTCTGCAATATTGAAAACATTAGTTTTCATAAGATGCTTAATTTGTTGTGATGTTTTACTCATATAATTCAATTTTTACGTTAGTCCATTTACCGCCTTTCATTGTTGTATCAACAAGAAAATCTATTCTATTAGTCCATCGTTTATTCATACGATCTCTAATAACCCAAAGGCCGTCCATATTGCCTGCTCCAGTTACTAGTATTACTTTATTCATAGTAAAACCTTTAGCCTCTAGATCTCTAGACACGGCTACAATTCTGTGTATAGCAGGATTTGCCATATCAATTTTAAAATTAGTAGCAGTTCTGTCAGGCGTACTGTCCGTTTGTGAAGGAGTCGCATGATATATAGTAGCGGTCACAGTCAATAGGGTACTTAGTATAAGGTTGTTCATTTTTATTTATTATAGTTTTTTTATCATTAATATAATAATTCCAATAAGCTTTTACAGAATTATTTTCTACTTTATATTCATCAGGCATGCACTGAGGCGGCTGTTTAAACGAACCGCCTGGTATGTTTGGAGGATAATGAGATAAAGGTTCTTTACATTTAGTTATTGTCAAATGTTTCTTACCGTACCTTTGTGTGTACTCATGACCTAATCCTAACATATAGTTATATAACCATCTGTAATGGTTTTTATTTTCACGACACCAAATAGTAGAAGGATGATTATAATGAGCTTTTTTATAAGGTACATTATCTCCATTACCATAATGGTGGTGAGCAGTGCATAACATCTGAGCTGCTTCGAGTATCATCTTAACTTTATGTTTGTCATAATGATAAGCTGCAGCTTCATAAGGATCTGGGTGTAAATAAAATATATTCATTTATATCTTTTATTTTCTAATCTATTATAATGTTTGTCTAATAAGAGGTTTGCTACCTCTTCTGATATTAAGTTTTCGTTGTATAATTGCCATATCAATTTACTCATAGTTTCTGATAGTTTTAAATAAAGGATGTCTGTATGAACCAGCTTTTGTACGTTCAAAGTATGTAAACGTAGCTCTTTGACCCATGTAGTCACCAATATTTTTTAGCATATTAGCTAAAGTTTTGTAGTTATAACCTTTACCAGGAGGACAGCCAAACTTGTTACCATCATCATCTTGCATAAAAAATTTACCAAGAGTACCTTCACGTTTACCTTTACCTTCTTCATAACCTACAATAGTAGCTTCAGTGTCACTAAAGTCTTTAAACTTTTGTAAATTGTAAGATCGTTTTTGCTGATAAGGTTTATCTAGACGTAGTATAGAGCCTTCGTAACCGTTATTTAAGTTGTATTGATGTCTTAACTGTGCAGACTCTTTAGAATTAACTAGGTTAGTTTCTACATATTTAATAGATGCATCGTAAAAATCAGCACAAGCTAGTTGATCAGATCTGTAACTGTAAGGCTTATCCATAACTGTTTCTATATAGTCATAGCAATGAAACTGTATAAGATGTTGAGCATTACGCCTGTCTTCTTCGGTTGGTTTTTGTTTTCTAACTAAAGATATAATCTTTTCGAAGTCATTTCTAAGCTTATGGTTGTATAATTCGCCGTCGAGTACAATGTCTACATTAGCATAGTCGAAGAAAAACTTTCTTAGTGATAGTTTAATGTGTTCAAGATTGTGAAATTCTTTACCTGTACGTGAGAAACATCTAATGTTTTCTTTGTCGTCGACGTATATAACACACCTTACACCGTCAAGCTTAGGCTGAATATATACTTTCTCGGACCAGTCTACAGGTTTTTTGTCTACTTTGTATGCGAGCATTGGTTTAATCATAATTTATCTATTTTATTTTGAATTTTTATTATTTTATTTTTAAGTATATTAGCTTTTTCGTATTCTTCATTATCTACATATTTATTTTGTAGCATACAAAGTCTACCAAGCTCATCTTGTAGTATTTCTCGTTCAGATAATATATTATCGTATATATCTTCTGGACCAGTTGTATTTTCTTCTTCAATATATCTAATACCATAATGAGCGGTCTCAGGATTTATAAACTCATTGTATAAATCTCTTTTTATTCTATTTAATAGTTTTTCGTATTCTTGTTCAGTCATTAGTAGGGTAATTTTTTAGGATTAGCTAAAAAGTATCTTACATCAGATAGTTGTTCTTCTAAAGCTTCAATACGTACTAACATTTGTTTTAATGTGTATTTTTCACCGTCCATGTGTGATTTAACACCACCTGTAAGGTTACCTATATCTACAATTATATCTTGTTTAAACATATTATTATTATCCATTTGTTGTCGTATTTATTTTGTATTTTTCTTTCCAATCAGTGTAACCATACTGCTTGTCTTCATATTTATCAAGTAGTTTTTGTGCACCACCAACAAATTCACAAGTGTTAGTGTACTGATTATAAGCACTTAGCCACACGTCAGATTTACCTGTCCATATAATCCAAGTGTATTCATGATCAATAGAATCAACATTTGGATATAAATATTGACTATTATAATGAAAGTCATAAACTAGATGTGATGCTATTCTTGAACCATCACCAAAGTTTTTAAAACCTCTGTCATACTGCATATGTTGTATCCAGTTAGCGAGTTCAACACCTCTCCACTCAGGATAACCATCGTGATGCAAGTACATGTGAACATAAGCTTTATCACTTACCAGTTGAGGTTTTACAGCAAAACCTTTATCAAAGTTTTCAGCGTGTCGTCTATCTACGACCATTGTTATATTTCTTGTACTCATACTAATTCTTCAAATATGCTGATTATTTCAGCGATTATTAATATAGCTACACCAAGAGGTATAGATGACATTAGGATGCTAAATCCCATTACTCTCACAATAGACTTAAATAAACTAGCTTTGAAATGTGGAGTGAATTTACTTTTTAATTTACTCATGTTAAAATATTTAATGTTAGTTGCGGCGGATAGATTCGAACTACCGACCTTCGGGTTATGAGCCCGACGAGCTGACCACTGCTCCACGCCGCAAAATGTATAGCATTAATCTAGTAATACCATATAAGCTTTAGAGTTATATGTTCTAAACCAGTCTAATGCTTTTTGATGTAAAACTATTTGTCTGTCTGGCATACTACCTAACATTGCTGCCACATAGTTAAGACCCATTATAAAGTCATACATACTTAATTCTAAGTTGTTTAGTTCGTAAGTCTCGCCTGAAAAAGGATTTGTTACTGTATCGCCTTTCTCGTATATTGTACCGTCGAACCATTTAGGTAATTTCATTTTGTTTTTCATAATCTAAATAATCTATTCTTTCGTAATCTTTTTCTATTAATGTCGCTATATAATTCCATACTTTACGCTGTTGTTTTGTATGTCTTAACACGCCTTGCAGTTGTTCTATTGTAATAAAAGGAGTTATATTGTCTTTTATCTCTTGTTTTAACCTGCTAATGTCAGTGTCTAAAGTATATATATTAGCAAAAGCTTTATCGTGGGCTAAATCTTTTATTCTACTTTCCATTATTTATTAATTATATTGTTACCATACATAAAATCTGTAGCAGATAACTTGTAAGTAGGTATGTCACAGTAAACTGACATATCATTTACATCACTTATAGTTAAGTCATGCCATGAAGTTTTTGACATAAGAGTATACTTAAGTCTTTTAGCGCTAGAATACTGTCTAGCATTTTTTTGCAGTGACGACTTAAAACCTGGTTCTAGTCTGTCATAAATTGTTTTTATTTTCATATTTATATTATCCGTTTTAATTCGTATTTAGTTTGTAAATTCATGTGCCTCAAATCTTTGTCTTTCTTTGTCTATTATATCACCAATGTGATCTTGCATTGCTACAATATCCATTGCTAATAATTGTAGTTCAGCTAAACCATTAACCTCATGAACACTCATGTATTCATTTAAGTCATTGTTTTGAAGAGCGATAACACAGTCTTCTAAATCTCTTGCAGTGTTCTCGAACCTGCAATAACTCATATTTGCCATATTTAATTATTTAATGTTAGAGTGGCGACCAACCTGTGAGCAATGTCGTAAGCTTCTCACGGTGAATGCAACGTGTGACTAACTTCACCAGTCTGTAGTGGACGTGGCAGGATTCGAACCTGCGTTCAAGTTAGTGTGGCTTTCGCCTCCTATTTCTTGTCTTACCATTTCACGCCCTTATGAGAGGCACCAGTTGTGGACAGGTGGTTAACTAGTATTGTCATTTATCCACACTTTCTGTTTTGTACTGGTACAGTAATTAAATTACCATTACTATTAATTATAAATTAATGTGTAATTGTACCGATCTACCTAACGTGACCTGTATGCCGCCGCCTCTCTGCCAGCTATTCACTTATGTGCGTGTAATACACTTCCGATTTCCATAAGGACTCACATACACACCTAATTAAGCTACTCGTCTGGCTACTTTTTACTTTCTGCGCCAAGATTTGTGAACTGCGTTACTTAGTTCTTGGCTTACTATTTGTACTTCGAGTACTTGTTTGTTTGCAATAATAGGTATATAACTATATTGCTTTGTTTCGCTGCAGTTTACACAGGTTGAATAACCTAGTGCTAGTCTGCCTGCTGGAATTTTATTGTTACATTTACATCTCATGTTTATATTATCCAATTATATTCGTATTAAGTCTGTAATTATAACGTCTGTAGTATTCTGTTTCAAACATTTCTATCTCACGTTTTGTTACTTTTAGTAGTTTAATATGCTTATGTCTTCTTTTATTTTGTATCATTATATAGTTTTTCTATTGCTAATTTCATTACATAAGAGTGAAGATCAACATAATCATCACCTTCAACTGGTTGATCTGCTATTTGCCAATCAACACTGTCATACATTAACTCTTTAGTTATATCAGCAACACCTTGTGCTATTGCATCTAATTCTTTCATTTTACTCATAATCTTGCTTTTTTTACTTGTTTTAAATCATATTTTTCATTATTGCCTCGCCACATTGCATTGTAAGTAAACTTTTTACCTTTAGAATAAGACGATTTGCCATACAGTTTTACTTGTTTGTACTCGCGATCAGTAAATGGTTGGCATTCACCATGCACTTTATTGATCTGATAGTGTTGAAAGCTACGTTGTTTACGCTTGTTTGCAACATATTGCTTAAGTTCTTGCATGTTACTACACATATATTCTATCATTTATACGATAAAACTTAGTGTAATCTGTATACTCTGTGTTTTGATGTAGCCGAGTAAGAGCTTGGTAACCATTGTCTGTTTCGATCAGAACATTACCTGTTTCTGTGTTAAATTTGATTTTTTTCATACAATTATATTATCCTTTCTTGTTCGTATTTTGTTTGTAATTTTTAATATAAAACTCTAACATAAATTTAAGTCTTGCCATACCGCTAAATATTTTAGCTCTTGATATAGTAGTATATTTTTTAGTTACAGTTTTGTCACCTTCTAAAAATACCCACCTTTTTTCACGTTTATAAGCAGGGTTTAGTTGATATGTAGACGAGCAAGAGTTTACATTTCTTACATAACCTGTTTTGTAACAAGCAAGTCTTAGTTTTTTACTGTTTGGCCAAGCTTTTTTTGATGGTACAGGAAATTCAAACTCTCTTGTGCCATTTTTTGCTTGTCTTTGTGTAGTTACTTCGCGAATATTATACTCAACTAGTAATGCTCTTGCAAATGAATCTTCTAACATCTGCTGTTCTTGTCTCCAAGTGTATTTATTTGTACTCATTGTAATAAGGTTTAGTGTAATTTGTGTTATAATTAATTGATTTTGCTACATTTTGTCGCCATTGCCACTCGTTTTTACGATATTCATAGCTGTTACACCATTTTTTGACAGCAGTGACTACATCATTTGTACCATATTTTGCTTCATAGTCAATACATTCTTGTAATTTAGCTTTGATTTGTGAAGCAGGATAGTCTTTAAACTGAGTAGCTTGAGTATTTGTCTTCTTCATAATTATAATTTTTGTTGTTAATTAGTTTAAATAGTTCTTTTTTAGATGATATATGATAGTTAGAGAAAAACTTATTGTTGTTTTTAATTGTTAAATCATATAGTTTATATTTTTTAGAGTAATAGATGTGATAAGATAAATTCATATAGTTAATTTTATTATATTATCCAACAGTGATCGTATTTAGTTTGTATAATGATAGTCAGTATATTCTTCAACAGTCACCCATTTTTCTATATCATGAGAGTAAATCATACCATCAATTATATGTTCGTCACTAAATGACCATATTTTATTGTGTTTATGTTTTCTCATAGTGAATTAGTTAGTTTACCGTCTTTTGTAAAATGACCATATAGTTTACCATTTACTCTGTACTCACTTTCAATTTCGTGAGTTTCAATTATACCAAGAACATCTGCTCTTGTTAATTTGTTTTCCATTTGTAGACCAATAGCCCACGTTAAATCGTTATTATGTTTATCAGTGAAAATCATACGCCTACAAATATTACTTGGTAAAACATAAATAGTATTCCTGATACTGACATTGGTAGTAATATGCCAAGACCATACACTTCTGCGATTACTTGAAATAAAGGTTTTGACTTTACATATTTTCTTATTTTTTTCATATTATTAATTTTTATTTATTAGTTACATTATTATTATCCATTAGTGATCGTATTTGATATGTATTATCTCACTCTATCGTATTTAGAAATTGGTATCATTTCAATTAGTTCTCTCATTCTTTCACGAGATTTATCATTTGGATTAAAGTTAGCGTGAAATTCTTCAATTTGTTGAAGTTCTCTGTATATTTCTTTTAAGTTCATATTATTATATTTTATAAGTTATTGACAACATTTTGTTATCTTAGTAGACATGGTGAGAATCGAACTCACATTAACCATTATGTCTTGTACTCATTCGCAATTTATACTGTTAGAAACAAGTGGAACTCGCAGTGAAGTTAAAGTTATACTAACTCTTTACCTCTTAACACTACTGGAATATTATTAGTTGCAGTGTATGATTTGTACTTTATGAAACACGCCATTTTTTCTAAGTTTGATTTCATAATGTTGTACGCTTTGTCGTGATTGTACACATGTTTTACACCTTTTTTGTTAGTGAATTCAATTGTTACATTTTTACCGATTAGTGACTGTCTGATGACAAATCTTTTTGAAATTAAGTTACTCATAGTTATTATATTTATTTATTATTTATTAGTTACATTAGTATTATCCAATTCTGTTCGTATTAAGTTTGTAAAAGTATATAGTTTGTTTACTCATTTATTTTTATTAGTATGTATACCACACTGTCTCTCATTGTTGAATTAAATTACTTAATTACTTACATTTATATTATCCATATAGTGTCGTAGTGAGTCTGTAATAAAACTTGAATATTAGTTTACAAATGTAAATAGAAATTAGTTGTTGTAACATGTGTAAACAGTAAAAACCTAAAAAATCTAAGGCGAAACGTCATAAACAGGTGGGGCCCGGGTAAAACATTTGACTTCTGGTTACAGCGCCGGTACGAGGGGAGTAGGGGCAACACTCTACCCCTATATTTGAAACAACTTTTAAAACAGTGACATTAGCTGTTAAATGTATATATAGTAATACCCTATTGTCACACTTTTAATTAGTTAGCGTTTCAAGTGATTATTACACTATGGCAAGAAAACAACCGGGTAACTCCCAAGGATTATCATCTGCAGCATTAAGAGCAAAGCGTGCTAGAGACAAAAAGGCTGCAATGACTACTAAGCGTAAGAAAAGAAAAGCTGAGAATCAGCGCATCGGACAGAGATCTGACTCAGATTTGCACCACACTCCTAGTGGTTCTATCACAAGAACTACCACGGCTTACAACAGAGCGACACACACAAGAGGGGAGGTAGGTTAGTAATTTACACCCTATAACAACATAAAACATGGCTAGAATATCAACGTATACTAAAGATACAACACCTAATGATAATGATTTATTAGTAGGGTCAGAATATATAAACACTATAAATGGTGTAGATAGTTTTGATACAAAATCATATAAGTTAAGAGACTTAGCTACTTACTTTGCTAACTTTACTTCACAAGCTGGTGATAGCTTTAATCTAGCTACGTTTGATCAAAGTATCACAACTAATGCTACCAATATAGGTAATAACTCTTCATACTCAGTTACATTAGCTGGTAACTTCGGTACATTCGATGCTAGTGGTAATCTAGTTACTTTAGCAGAGGCTTTCGCTAATCAAGTGTTTAGTACAACAACTAATGCTAGATTTGCTGAAGCCACATATGCTACTAATCTAGCCAGTACTTTTGGTACTTTTGATGCTAATGGTAACTTAACATCTTTATCTGAGGCTTTTGCTAATAGCGTAATGTCTACAACTACGTCTCAGGATGCTGCATCTGCCACTGCTTTAACTAATTTAACAGCAATAGTAAATAATAATACAGCTAGTATAACAACTAATGCGACAGACATAACAACGGTTACCGCTTCAGCTACAACAAATGCGTCTGATATAACAACAAACGGAACTAATATAACGTCTGTTACTAACACAGCTAATGCTAACGCTACTAATATAGCCACATTAACATCTGGACTTAGTACAGCAAATACAAATATATCACAAAATGCTACAGACGTAACTAGTCTTACGGCTGATGTTACTACAAATACAACAAGTATAACTAATAATGGATCAAGTATTACTACAAATACATCTAATATTACAACTAACGCTAGTGACATAAGCACTCTTACTAACAACTTAACGACCGCAAACACGAATATACAGCAAAATGCTAGCGATGTAACAAGTTTAACTAGTACTGTAACCACAAATACAGCTAATATAACAAGCAACGATGCAGATATAGTAACGGCAAATTCTAATATATCAACAAACGCATCGGCAATTACTACATTAACTAACGATTTAGCTACCGCAAATACAGCAATTACTCAAAATGCTACTAATGCTACTAATTTAAGCAGTACGGTTGCAACAAATACAAGTGATATAACCACTGCTAATAGCAATATAACTACTGCAAACACAAATATAGCGACAAATGCGTCGGATATAACCACACTTACTAACAATTTAGCAACTACTAATGCAAATGTAACGCAAAATGCGACAGATGTTACTAGTTTAGAAACTGATGTAACTACAGCAAACACTAATATTGCCACAAATGGAACCAATATTACCACTGCTAACACTAATATTGCTACAAATGCAGCTGCAATTACAACTTTAACTAATAATCTTACTACTACAGATGCTAATGTAACACAAAATGCTAGTGACGTTACCACATTAACAACAAATGTGACAACAAACGCAACTAATATATCTAATAATGACACGGATATTACAACAGCTAACACAAATATAGCTACTAACGCAACAGATATAGCTACTTTAACTAATAATTTAGCTACCGCAAACACAGATATAACACAAAATGCGTCAGATGTAACATCTTTAACGTCAAGCGTTACTACTAACACTACAAACATCAACGGAAAACCAAATGTATACAGACAAGCGTCAGCACCCGCTGTAACAGTGCCTGTTGGATCAATATGGTACGATTCTGACGATGGAAATAAACTATATGTTTTAGTTTCTGGTTCACCTAACGTGTGGACTGTTACTGATAATGCTGGTATGGCAACTAATTCTACGGCTATATCTACAAATGCAACGAATATTGCTACGTTGACCAATGATTTAGCCACAACAAACGCTAACGTTACTCAAAACGCAACAGATGTGACTAGTTTGACCACAGATGTAACGACAAATACTGCTGATATTGCTACAAATACAGGTGATATAACAAGTGCTAATACAAATATTGCTACAAATGCCACTAATATAACAACGTTAACAAATGATTTAACAACGGCTAACACGGCTATTACTCAAAATGCAACAAATCATACGAGTTTATCAAGTGATGTTACAACAAACACCACTGGTATAGCTACTAATGGTACTAATATTGGTACAGCAAATACTAATATAGCTACTAATGCAACTAATATTACTGCACTTACAAATGATTTAACAACAGCTGAAGCTGATATTGTACAAAACGCATCGGATGTAACTTCATTGACAAGCACTGTAGCTACTAACACAAGTGATATAGGTACAGCCCAAACTGATATTACAACTAACGCAACAAATATTACAACATTAAATACAGGTTTAACTACAGCAAATACAAATATTTCTGCTAACTCTACGGATATAACTACTTTAGATACATCTGTAACAAACAATGGTACTAATATAACAGCTAACGCGGGTAATATAACTAGCTTATCTACTACAGTTGGTGGTCATACTACTACTATAAACTCTCACACTAGCTCTATAAATGGTATACACGGTAAATACGGTGTAACTATAGACAGTAATGGTGCTTTAACAGGTTTTGAATTAGTTGGTGGGGGCGGAACAAGTGTGTTTAAAATAAATGCTGATGATTTTAAAATATATAATTCAGGTGGTGATTTAAATCCATTTAGTGTTTCTGGTAGTAGAGTACAAATAAACGGAGATCTTAATGTTTCATCAACTGCTGTAATTGGTGGTACTGCTACAGGAAACGATTTAAATGGTAGACCAACAGCATTATTGTTAAAAAACCTAGGAACTGTATCCGGTGACTCTGCTTCTGTTTGTATGGAAATGCAATCATCATCAAGATGGCACCATGTTATAAGAATGTTTGGTGGTCAAGATGAAGATGGTAATTTTGATCTTAGTGCGCAGTATAGATTAGGTAAATCGCTTGTGGTAGGAAATGAAGGTGATAATTACTCTAAAGTAAAAATGATTATGAACGGTGGTGGAATTTGTATTCCAGATGTAGCTGAAAATGCGCCAGCAAACTTTACGCCTGATGCTGCTTTTAGCTACGGAACTAATATATTTTTTAACACTAACAATGCAGCTACTAATAATTTTGACTATGCTAGATTTCATGTAAACGAATATTATAAAACATTTTTCCAGGATGTTCCAGGTGGTGCAAGTCATAGCTCGGGAAATACAACTTATGATAACATGAGTTGGGTAATGAGAAAAAGAAAATATGACAATAGCACATCTACATATTATAGTTCAGCTGTAATGAAAGTTGATACTAGTGAAAAACTTCACGTGCATGAAATTTTAGATATTGATAGTACAGCTCACTATATACATCCAGGAAGTACTACTACATCAATAAATGTTGCTGGTGATATAATAGCTTACGCTTCTTCAGATAAAAGATTAAAAGATAATATTAAACCTATTGAAAACGCTTTAGATAAAGTAAACAAAATATCAGGTGTAACATTTGAATGGAATGAAATATCTCATAAAGAAACTGGTAAAAAAGATGTAGGTGTAATAGCACAAGAAATTGAAGAAATATTACCAGAGCTTGTAGACAATAGATCAAATGGTTATAAAGCCGTTGATTATCCAAAGCTAACAGCATTACTTATAGAAGCTGTAAAAGATTTATCTAACCAAGTAAAAGAACTAAAAGATGGCGTTACAAAGTAGTGGTCAAATATCTTTTTCTGATATAGCTTCAGAGCTTTCATTAACAGGTACCCTTATAATGGCAGGATCGTCAATACCAGTTGGTTCAAGTCTTTTTGGAGCAGCTCAATCTTCATTAAATAAAACGGCACCACATAAAATAAGTGAATTTTATGGATACACACATTTAGGTGGTGGTCCTCCTCCTCCTCCAGGTGGTGGCGGCGGCGGCGGCGGCGGTGGTGGATTAGGTGGTCCATAATTAAAAGTACGCTTTACCATGTGATTATATATTTATAAATAACCAATAACCAATGACTTATTTTTACAAAACCTACTCTTGGTCACAAGGTGACTCAGGAGTACCCGAAGAAACCAGGATGCTTTGGGAGCACGTCGCTAATAAAAAGAACTGGCGAATTGTTCAACTACCAAATGGTTTTTATCAAGCCGAACACTCAGACTTAAAAGATGAGAACAAATGGCACGATACAACTAGAAGGGAAACTTTAAAAGGAGCTGAAGCTGCTATTGATGGCAGTGTAGATCACTACAAAAAAAAGCTTGATTTTTTAAAAGGACCTAAAGTAGTTAAAACCTTTAAATAACCACTTATACTAAAAAATTTAATTAAATGGAATATAATAACCCAAGTGAGATAGTAAAGGATCTGTCGTTCGGGACAGATGCTAGAGCAAAAATAATGGTAGGTGTTGATAAATTAGCCAAAGCGGTTAAATCAACCCTTGGCGCTTCTGGTAAATGTGTAATTTACGAGGACGCACTAGGAAGACCGGTGATAACAAAAGACGGAGTAACCGTTGCGGAAAGCGTAGTCTTAATTGACCCGGTCGAAAATATAGGTGCAACCTTAATAAAAGAAGCGGCTAAAAACACAGTGAAAGAAGCAGGTGACGGTACTACTACAGCTACCGTCCTTGCTCAATCACTTTTACAAAATGTGTATGCTGGACAAAACACAGACATAAGACAAATAAAAAATGGTATATCTAGCGGGCTGCAAAAAGTTAATAAGTATTTATCAAAACACAGTAAAGCAGTATCTGGCAATATGCTTAAAAACGTTGCGAGTATTTCTTGCAACAACGACAAAGAATTAGGTTACACTATAGCTTCTGCTTTTGAACAAGTAGGTAAAAACGGTGTAGTTTTAATGGAAGAGTCTGAAACTGATCAAACTTATGTAGATATTGTAGATGGTGTACAAATTGATTCAGGTATTAAGTCACAGCATTTAATAACTGACAAACAAAAAAATAAAATAGAGCTAGAAGATGCTTATGTATTAATTGTATCTTCACCTATACCAAACATTAGAAAAATACAAAGTGTATTAGAGTTTGTTATAAAAAATAAAAAATCATTACTTTTAGTAGCTGAAGTTGATCAACAACCGTTTTCAGCATTATTAATGAATAAAGTTAAAGGTAATATAAAAATAAACATAATTGATCCACCAGGTTTTGGACCAAGTAGATTAGAAACTTTAGAGGATCTAGCTATGTTAACAGGTGCAAAACTTATAAACGAAGAGCTTGGTGATGATCTTGATATGATTAGTCCTGATGTTTTAGGATTTACTAAAAAAGCAGTGACTGATAATAAAACTACAGTAATAACTATAGATGAAAGAAGCGAAGATGTAGTGGAAAGAATAAAGACTGTGGAAAATAAAATTAAAGAAGAAAAGCACGCATACTTAAAAAAGAAACTAGAGCAAAGGTTAGCTATGTTATCAGGAGCTGTAGGTGTTGTTAAGGTTGGTGCTAATTCTAAACTAGAATTAAAAGAAAAGAAAGATAGAGTTGAAGATGCTATTTATGCAACTAAAGCCGCTTTAAAAGAAGGTATTGTTCCAGGAGGTGGAGTAGCACTATTAAATGCTGCTCAAAACATTGAACCTAAAAATGAAGGAGAACAAATACTATTACAATCTATAAAATGGCCATACTCTACAATACTAGAAAATGCTGGTATACCTTATATAGAACCTAAAGAAAAAGGTTTTGGTGTAGATGTTACAAATGGTGATGTGTATAGCATGATGAAAGCAGGTATAATTGATCCTGTGCTCGTAACTAAAACAGCTTTAATAAATGCGGTAAGTGTTGTAAATACAATTATCTCTGCAGATTGTGTAATATCAAATGTAAGAGAGGTATGAAAGCGATAAACTACTACCTAGTAATAGAAAAAATAAAAGAAGAGCCTAAAAATGTCGGTGGCTTTATTATAACAGATAAACAGTCTAATGACATTAGGTATTTAAAAGCAAAAGTAATTAGTGCTGGTGATATGGTTAAAGGTGTAAGTGATGGAGATATTATACATTACGATAAACATGCAGGCCACGGTATAGAATGGGAAGATAAACTTTACCAGGTTATACAACATCAGGACATAGTCATAGTAGAATGAGATTAAGTACTAGTGACATAAGGGAATTAAATTTATTTAAATATTACAGGCTCGTTAGAAAATGGGCCTGTAAAACTTATAGCCTAACCGATGCTGATTTAGAATTATTAATATATCTTGATTGTAAAAAGCAATTTACACGTAATGATTTTATTGATGGCACTTACACTTATAGTTGGGATAAAAATAGATGGGAAAGGCTTAGAAGAGATGGTTGGATAGAAGCTTGGAGACATAGAAACAGAACCACTATAAAATATAGTATATATAAAGTTTCGTTTAAAGGTCAGCAATTAATCAGTAGAATATATAGAATACTACTAGCTGAAGAAGACTTACCTACATCAACAAGAAGTAAATTTTTTAATAATAAATCATATACAGATAAAGTTTATAATAAAGCTATAGATGATATGATTAAAGACAAAGATAGATAATGGCTTTTAAACTTAAAAACATAAACGATGTTATTGGCATAGACAAAGAACTATCAGAATATGGTAGACCTGTTTTTGTTAAAAAACTAGAAGGTGGTGTTAAAGCTGAGGCTAATAGAGATGGTACTACGTTTATAGATCCGAAAGTAAAAGGTAAGGAAAAAATAGAAGCTATAGTGCATGAAAACGTACATCATGAACAAATGATGCAAGGTAGACTAGGTTATGATGATAACAATGTATACTGGAAAGAATCTACTAGATCTCCAATGAAAACTTTTAATAGAGAAGTTATGGAGGAAGGAGCAAAAACAAATGCTTGGGAAGCTGAAGCTTACCATGAAAGCGATAAAGTAAAATAATGAAAACACAACCAATAACTCAAAAAGCAAAAGGTTCACCTTTTAGATTAAACGAAGCTTTAGTTCAAGGTGCTGCTGACTTAGGCGCAACAAAAGATATTTACCAGAAAAAAGAAACAAAACCTTCACCTGGTAATAACCAGCAACCTTCTAGCCCGCCACCACCAGATTTAACTAATCAAGACTCAAAAGACAAAGGTGAAACAAATATTGATCCTGTTGTTAAAAGCAAGATTGAAAAAGAAAGAAAACAAATGGCATTAATGGATGCTCTTGAAAAATCAGTAGGAACAGTAAAAATTGGCTAAAAAAAATAATTATGAATTATAAAAACAACACACCATTTAAACTTAAAGGTTCTCCTTTTAAAAATACTGATCCAAATTATAACGAAGGTCAAACACCAAAAATTCCTGAAGGAGGTCTTAAAGGTGATGAATATAAATTAAATGAAACAAGTGATGGTGTAATCGCCGTAGCGCCAACTGTAGAAACAAAAAATATAGATTTACAAACATCTGGAAATACAATTAATGACAGTGGAAATATAACACGTACCGTTGAAAGTCAAAAAGGAACAATAACTAGTTCTGGAGATAAGTTGATAAAAGGTAGTAAGCTACCTACTTACAGAGAAGCTTGGGATCAAGATATTGATGGAATTAGGACTGGTAAAGGTTATGGTGGGATTTTTAAAAACTATTTAGAAGATATGGGTCAAATACAGAAGGGTGATGCTAGAGATATACAACGTGAAAAAGCTAGAAAAATAGCTGCTCTTGATAAAATAGTTCCTGGAAATAGAGTTACTAACCTTAATACTAATAGACAAAAAGTAGAGCTTGGTGTATATGATTATGGTACTAAACAAAGTACTTATGAAACTAGAAAAAACATAAGATCTGGTAAAGTTAGTTCAAGAGTTGAAAAAAATCAAAGTATAAGAAAAGCTAAACTACAGGCGAAAAAAGAAGGTTTAAAAGGTTCTGAAAAAAGAGAAAAAATTAAAAATGCTAGATTAGATGCTAAAATAAAACAGTCTCAATCTAATGAAAATGTTGCAGCAAGTGAAAACAAAAACGCTCAAAGAGCTTCTGATCAAAACGTAGCAAGAGGTGGTAAAGTTAGAGGTAATAGAAGAAATGTAACAAGTTACGATTCTGCAGAAATTATTCAAAGCGCTCAAAATGCTGCAGATTTAGCAATGAGTGGTGGTAATACTAATACTAGTCAAGAAATCAAAAATAACGAAAAGATTGGTAAAACCGCACCGTTTAAAATGGGTGGTTACGGTTCAAAAAACAAAAATAAATAAATCATGGGAACAAAAGGTGCAAAAGCTGGTAACATATACAGCTCATTAAAAAGTAGAGGTCTAGTAGGTACAGACGGTAAAGATCCAATGTTAAACTTAGGTTCAGCCGCAAAGTTTAATGCAGGTTTAAAAAAAGCTTCAGCTGATGGTAAGCTTGATGATAATCCTAAGTTTAAAGCAGCTGTAGATAATTCATCTGTTGCAAAATACGGAAAACCAACACCAGCTAAGAAAAAAAGTTGTTATAAATAATGAGTAAGCCAAAAAAGAAATTTGCAGAAACTACTGTAGGTAAATTATTATTTGGAGCTGCATCACTTGCTAGCCCAACACTGGGTAATATAATAAGCGGTGTAACTTCGCCCGCTGAAGCTATCGCAGCTATTGGTAAGTCTGATGTAAGTGGTGAAGAAAAAATAAAATTGCAGCAACTTATATTTGAACAACAGAATAAAGAAATGGAAGCAATCACCTCAAGGTGGCAAGCAGATTCTATGTCAGATTCTTGGCTTTCTAAAAATGTACGCCCGCTAGTTTTAGTGTGGTGTATTGTTATATTCTCTGTAGCTGGTTTACTTGATAGTGTAGATTCAATACCATTTCATATAGGTGAAACGTGGAACGATACTTTTGAAAAAGTAATGATGTCCGTTGTTTTAGCCTATTTCGGTGGACGTACGACAGAAAAAGCGACAAGCTTATTTAAAAAATAAAATTTAATGGCTAGAATTAGTACATACGATTTAGATGAATCAGTACAAGCAACTGACAAGTTGCTAGGCTCTAATGCTGGAGGAGCTACTAAAAATTTTAAAATAGAAGATATAACAGATTTTTTAAATACATCTGGTTCTATAAATCTAAATGGTGTAGTAGAGCAATTTATAACACAAAATATACCTTTAGAAAGAGGTAAATTTAAATTACCATTAGGTGGTAATGGTGTTGCTTTTAGTAGTATAACATCATTAAAAGTTTCGACAAAAAACTTAAGTGATGTTGATGTTTCTGAGTTTTACAACCATTTAGTAGGCCAAGGTCTTAAAATATCTAAAGTAGATAATTTAAATGAGTTTGGTCAATTTGTATTAATTAGCGTAACTAAAGCTAATCCTAGCGATACATTTGCTACGTTTTCACTTAGTTTTTTAAATGGTAATGGAAATTTAAGAAACGACAATTTCTATTTATTTAATCTTGACAACACAGGTAGAACAGATAAAAACTTTGTTACACCTAATATTAATTTTACAGCTGGTGTAGCTCGCACGGTATCTCATAATTTATCTAAGTTTCCAGCGGTTACAACAGTAGATTCAGCAGGATCTCATATAGTAGGTGAGGTACAACATATAGATAACAATAATTTCACTATAACATTTAAAGCCTCATTTCAAGGTAAAGTATACGTAAACTAATAAACTATGGCACTTTCATATTTAACAGACATTAATTTAAACAAAAACGAATTACAGAATGCGGTAATTCAGAAACTAGGTACAGATCCTTCGTCGGGTCAAACAGCTGGTTGGATAATATATAACACAACTTCAAACCAATTAAAAGTATATAACGGATCTGCATGGACTAATGTGGGTGGTGATATAACTGGAGTTAACATAACGGCTGGAACTGGTTTATCAGGAACGGTTAACACAACTTCAGGTCAGCACACTCAAACTATTGATTTAGCTAATACAGCGGTTACAGCAGGTTCTTACGGTTCTGCTACAGCAATACCAGTACTTACTATAGATGCACAAGGTAGAATAACAGGTGCAACTACAGCTGGTATAACAACAACACTTACAATAGATGGTGATTCAACTACTCAAGATGTAGCATTATCAACTGATGATTTAAAAATAGTTGGTACAACTAATGAGATAGAAACGGCAGTAACTAAATCAGGTACAGACGTATCTTTAACAATAGGTTTACCTAGTGATGTTACAATTGGAAACGATTTAACAGTACTTGGAGATCTACAGGTTACAGGAACAACAACAACAAACAACGTAGAAACAGTAAGTACATCAAATGGTGTAATATTTGAGGGTACTGTTGCTGATGCTAACGAAGGTACTTTAATAGCTGGTGCGTTATCAGGTGATAGAACTTATACGTTACCAGATGCTACAGGTACAGTTGCTTTAACATCTGATATAACCGGTAGAACTTATGCGACTTCAATAGGTGATGGTTCTGCAACTTCTTATACTGTAACACACAATTTAGGTTCTCAAGATGTTATTGTACAACTTTACGATGTTAGCTCACTAGATACAGTCTTTGCAGATGTAGTTAGAACTTCAACTTCAGTTGTTACAATTGACTTTTCATCCGCACCAACAGCAAATGACATAAGAGTACTAGTTACAAAGATTGGATAATTTAAATAAAATTCATGGCTAAAAAGTTTTTAACCGATATTAACATAGCCGGAGGAGTATACGATTCTAGTGGTGACATAGGAAACAGTGGACAAGTATTGTCATCTACTGGTTCTGGTGTCAACTGGATAAACGCAACTTCTTCAGCAAGTATAATTTACCAAGACGGTTTTACAGGTGATGGCAGTACAACAGCTTTTACTTTAGCCAATAGTCTAGACAATGAAAACAAAACACAAGTATATATAGACGGTGTATACCAACATAAAGATAATTATTCTTTAAGTGGCACAACTCTTACCTTTAGCACCGCTCCACCAAATTCAAGCGACATAGAAGTTATATCTTTCAGCAGTGTTTCATCTGCTGATGATATTTTATATGACGACGACTTTTCTTCCGCTGGTTTAATGACAACTAACGGATCTGGTGTGTATAGCATTACAACAAACAATTCATCAAACTGGAATACAGCCTATACGTATTCTCAAGTCGGTCACTTACCTTTAGCGGGTGGTGCGATAACAGGAGCTATAACTACTAACAGTACGTTTGATGGTAGAGACGTTTCTGTTGATGGAACTAAATTAGATGGCATAGAAGCTAACGCTACAGCGGATCAAACAAATGCTGAAATTAGAGCAGCTGTTGAAGCGGCAACTGATTCAAATGTATTTACTGATGCTGATCATACTAAGTTA
>Ga0315315_10000824_pt1 | contig 27568 bp, 38 predicted proteins | sample M140m3416metaG_FD_203699 | JGI IMG/M metagenome (GOLD analysis project Ga0315315, IMG submission 203699) | Ammonia-oxidizing marine archaeal communities from Monterey Bay, California, United States - M1 40m 3416 | ecosystem: Environmental > Aquatic > Marine > Intertidal zone | place: USA... | reverse complement strand
TTTCTTAGACTCTTTTGGTGATGGCGATACTGAACAAGTACCATCACAACAAGCATCGGCCGAATCACAACAACAAGATGAAACAGTATACGGAGCATTTATGGCTCCAGGCGGAGGAGTTATGATGATTCCTCAAGATCCAGGTGATACATAATGAGTACTTCTTTATACGAAACATTTGGTAATGAAGTCAATTACGAAATTAGAAAAGACAAACTTGTTAAATTTTTAGAAAATAGCACAATAAATTTTCCATTGCCAGAAGCAAGTGTAGAAATACTAACTGCTATGCTTGGAAAAGAACAAAATGCTGGAATGAATGCAGATGAACTTGATATGGTCTATAATAGACTTACTAGTATTGGCTTCAATGAAAAAACTGCAAACACATTAGCAGTAGCATTAATTCAAATTGCAAAACAACAAGGTGTTCATCCTATTGAATACTTCGAACTTAACGAAAGTTCTATAACATTAGCGGAAAATACATATAAAGCCATAAATAAAATAAGACCTAAGGGCAATCTTATAGGTTTGACAGTTGGAAAAACTAACAAACAAAGTAAGATAGCAAATGTAATTAGACCTTAAGGAGAAATTTCATGGCGTCAAGATATTCACAGGGCCTTTTTCAACCTCAAAACCCAGATAAGTTTATTGGCGGCAAATTACCGTTTGCTAGAAGCAGTTGGGAAACAAAATTTATGCAATTTTGCGATAGTCATCCTAATATACTTAAATGGGCAAGTGAAAATGTAAAGATACCTTATAGGAATCCTATGACAGGTAAGATTACAAATTATGTACCTGACTTTATGGTACAATACCAAGATAAAAATGGCAAAACATTAGTTGAGCTCATAGAAATCAAACCTAAAAGCCAGACAGTTATAGAAAATGCAAGAGGCAGAGGGGATAAACTTGCAACAATGGTCAATGCCGCCAAATGGACAGCGGCACAAGAGTGGTGCAAAGCAAAAGGCATACATTTTAAGGTTATAACAGAAGAACAGATTTTTAATAAACCAAAACGTACTACAAAGCCTAGAAAAAAATCTAGATAGTAATGAGTGATTACTTAGACCTTCCTAAATTTCAGTTGCATAACATATTAGACTGCAATCATAATACACCCAAACTATTTAATCACACATATGGAAGATTTGTTCCATTTTATATAAAAGATATTTTGTATTGCTATATTCCTATACCAAAATGTGCAACACAAGATACCCAACGTGCCCTATGGGAACACCCAGAAGTTGATACAGCATGTGAAATGTTTCCTTCTAAATTAAAAGAAGCACGTTGGTTTTGTGGACACAGGGAAATACATCAACGTTTGGGTTCAGCATACATGAGTTGGAAAACACACGTGAATAGTTTAGGTATAAATCCAATACCCTTTCAAGATTTATTAAAGAAACCTGAACTTTGGGACGAACATATACAACCTCAAGAGTCATTTTTACAAATATTTAAAGATATGCATATAGAGTATACAACATTAGTTGTTGATAGCGAACAACCAGAACTATATAGTAGAGCATTATCAAATTTTTTGAATATAGATATTACAATAGGTAAATAGTAGCATGACTAAGAAGTTAGAAGAAGAGTTTAACCTACCACCTATCGAAGATGTAGAAGATAAACCTACAGAAAAAGAAATCGTAGAAGTTATTGATGTCGAAGATGTGGAAAAAGCATTAACTACAGCAGAAAAAATAGATAATGCTCTGCGTAATGTAAAAGGCTTAGACGAACATGATACTAACATGGATGATATTGCTCAACAGGCAGTAGATAGTTACCAACAACTTATGAATTTAGGTATGAATGTAAGCGATAGAGATGCCGGAAGTATATTTGATAGTGCGGCTAAGATGTTAAAAACAGCCTTAGATGCCAAAGACAGCAAAATTAATTCTAAATTAAAACAAATTGATATGATGATTAAGAAAGCAAGATTAGATACTAATACAGGTTCAAATGATGATAGTTCTGGCCCACAAGCGGCTTTAGATAGAAACGAACTACTAAAAATTATTAATACTAAAGAAGACTAGTCGGGTCTTACCCATTCACCGTTTTTAAATACAGCAATTTCGCCTTTATTACATAGTGTGTACTCGCCTTCTGTAGGATTTTGAGGTTCTCTAACTTTAATGCACATACTTTTATTTATATAATTTGATAAATATGATAAATAAGTGTAACAGGAGTTTTAAACTATGAAAGACTTAAAAGAATTAATTAACGAATCTTTTAGCAAAGAGTATGGCTATAGAATTAAGTTAGCAAGAGATTGTAGTGCAGATGACTTATCTAAATTAGAGTCTGCCCTTGCAAAGTATAACTTAGTTAGTGCTACTCCTTGGAAAAGATTACCAATACAAGAAAATCCAATAGAGTTTAAAAGACTTAAAGGGTTAAGTGTTACATCAGAAGTATGTAGTACAGATGTAGTATTGAAATACCCAGTCAACGAAAGAATATTAGAAGTTTACGTTGCAGTTGCATGTGGTTGTGACCACGAAAGAGTAATTGTTATGGGTGTTGACAATCCTAAAAGGATTGAAAGTGAAATGGCAGAACAAAGACTTGCTAACGATAAAGATAGACAAGTAGAAACGCCAGAAGCAGTACTAGATGAAGTAGATAGTTCAGCAGAACAAGACCATTATGAAGCACAACAAGATGGAATTGCAGATGGACCTCTATTTGGCGAAGAATACAACAGTAAATTCTTAGCAGAATTACAAAGAATTAAAAATGAAAAAGGCGCAGACTACTTCCGCAACTATCCTAGCAAGGATGGAATAATGGGAGATGACCTACAAGCAATGCACGATACTATTACAGGCAAAGCACATGGTGGTTTGGCTCCAGAAGCCAAACAAGCAGACGTTATTTCACAGTCATCGAGACGTAACTAGGAATTAAAATGGATAACATTGACTTAAATAAGAAACTTATTAATATCATAGAAGCATCAATAGAAGAAGGCAGAATGAAAGATGTTATACAAGATGCTATGGACATGAGCAAACAAGAATTTGAAGCACAATATGGTGATAGTTTTGATTATGACCAACTTATTAAAGATTATGGTCCAGATGCACAATCCGAAAGTTTCGATCCAGCAATGGAACCAAGTCAAGAAGAAGAAATGTATGATAGATTAATTACTGCATACGAAAATAGTGAAGAAGACCTAGCAGAAGTTATGGGTATGAGTATGCAAGAACTTGATATGGAAATGAGTGAGTATGCTAGAGATCATAACTTGCACATGGATGACGACAGAGACGATATTGTTCAAGGTTATATAGAAGATACAGTTCATAATGCAGACTTTAAGGATCACGGTGAGTACGAATCTGTTGAAGAAGATGAAGTTGAAGTAGATGAATTGGCTATGCCATGCGGTGCAGAAGTTGAGCCTGAGCAATTAGAAGGTTCAGTAGAATTTAAACAACATAAAAATACAGAAACCGGTTCAGTAAGTATAGAAGCAAGTGCAGACAACATGCAAGAACTTTCAAAAGTATTAAAACTTGCAGGTTTAACACTTCCAAAAGACATGAATGCAGACCAAGATCCTATGCAACCTGAAGGAGAACCTGAAATTGTAGTTCCTGATGAAGATGACGGTAATCAACCGACCATGAATTTCCCTAAAACAGATGTTGATCCTAATATGTCACAAGACAAAGCAGTTTTAACAAGTGTTATTAGAGATAAACTTAGAGACTACCTTAAAAACAGTCAAAGATAGTAAAACATTCGCTTTTACTCACATAAATAAGTAATATGCCAAAAGGAACAGTTAATACCGAGCTGGTTAAACCTGCTTATCAAAAATTACAATATGACCAAGACATGCTTAGAGAGTTTCAAGCATGTTGTGATCCTAATGACGGTGCATTATACTTCATGAAGAAGTATGTACAAATACAACACCCTACACAGGGTGGTATTGCATTTGAACCTTTTGATTATCAAGAAGATTTAGTAGCAAATTACAACAAATACCGTTGGTCTATTAACATGCTGGGCAGACAGATGGGTAAGACCACGGTGGCGGCAGGCTATCTACTATGGTTTGCCATGTTTAAACCAGATAGCACAATATTAGTTGCGGCCCACAAGGCGGCAGGTGCCCAAGAAATCATGCAACGTATAAGATATGCTTATGAAAGCATACCAGATTATATTCGAGCCGGAGTTTCTGAGTACAATAAAACAAGTTTATCATTCGATAACGGTTCTCGTATAGTTAGTAGTACAACAACTGAAAATACTGGTCGTGGTATGTCTCTAACATTAATTTATTTAGACGAGTTTGCATTTGTACCACCTAGAATAGCCAAAGAGTTTTGGACTTCATTATCACCTACACTTAGTACAGGTGGTAAATGTATAATGACATCAACACCTAACAGTGATGAAGACACTTTTGCAAATATTTGGAACCAAGCAACTAAAACTGTTGACGAATATGGTAATCCATCTGACGTGGGTATTAACGGTTTTAAAGGATATATGGCAACATGGGACCAACATCCAGATAGAACAGATGAATGGGCCATGGAGGAACGCAGTAGAATCGGAGAAGAACGTTTTAGAAGAGAACATGATTGCGAATTTATTATATATAATGAAACATTAATAGATGCTATAAAACTATCAAACATGCAATCAACAGATGCATTATACAAAATGGGGCAAGTCCGTTGGTATAAACGTCCTAAAAAGGATTCTATGTATGTTGTAGCACTAGATCCTAGTGCAGGAACAGGCGGAGATAATTCAGCAATACAAGTTATTGAACTTCCTAGCATGATGCAAGTCGCAGAATGGTGTCATAATAAAACCCCTATTGAAGGGCAAGTTAAAACTATGATGGAAATTTTGCAAGAAATACAACAATACGAAGCAAAAGAAATATATTGGTCCGTAGAAAATAATAGTATAGGTGAAGCCGCATTAGTTGTTATTAGAGATACTGGTGAAGAAAACTTTCCAGGAACATTTTTACACGATCCTGTAAAAGTTCAAGGAAGAAAAGGCAGAAAAGGTTTTCATACAAGCAGTAAAACAAAAATTGAAGGCTGTATTCAAATTAAACGATATATAGAAAATGAAAAGTTAAGAATTAATAGTAAAGCATTAATTGGAGAACTTAAAACGTTTGTTGCTCGAGGAAATAGTTTTGCAGGACAGCCAGGAGAGAGTGATGACTTAGTAATGGCTACAGTTGTAGCATGTAGAATGATATCATACATTGCAACTTTTGAAGATGATATTTTTACAGTAGTTAATTCAACTATAGGAGTTGAGAAAGGCGAGCGGGACGAAGGTCCTTTTGATGAATTCGATGAGCCTATGCCAATTGGATTTTTATAATGTCAAAACTATTGTTATGTTTAGGACCGGCTAGAACAGGAACTACTTGGCTTTGGCAAAACTTAAAACAAACGCATAATACCCACCCACTAAAAGAAACATTTATATGGTGTGAAAAACCTTACGAAGAATTTCCTTTAACATATAAAGGTAAACCTATAAATGTAACTAAACAAGAATATATTAATACAGTTAAAGAATCAAACAAGCCTTATATGGACTTTTCACTAGGATGGTATCAAGCATATAGAGATACATCTTTTATAAAAGAATTAAATGAAACATGTGATTTGTCTATTTATATTATAATACGTGACCCGTATGAAGCATGGATATCTATGATTAATCATACCAGTTGGTATCTGCATACAAAAACATTTACAGGCGATGCATTTGATGAAGAAGCACACTTATTTAATAGTGAAAAAGGCATTGAACTATTGGAACGCAAACAAGCACAATGGGAAAGGCGCAAAGGAAAAGATACTTCTAGTATAATATACACACAATATAACTATGCGGATATAATACCTGCATGGGAAGAGTTAGGTCTTAATGTTGTATTAGTAGACTACAATGCTATTAAAAATAAAGACACAAATTACCTTAATAACAAATTTAATGTAGACATTGACTGGGACTATACTACCACTTACTCTACAGAAAGGAACGTTTTAATACAAGATAATACTGTAAATACAGATGTTAAAGAGTGGATATATAATTACTACCAAAATGATTATTCCTATTTAAACACTATAAATGATAAATACAAATAGGAGAGAACATTAATGGCAATATCAGTTAAAACAATAGCAGACAAAGTATTTAATCTTTTAAAAGGATATGGATACGAAGTCGACACCTATGACAAAGAAGGTAACGTTGTTGGCGATCCTGCAGATGCAATTAGATTTTACGTTGACCAGCCAGATTTATTAATTACACTTAATGTTCCAACAGAACAAATTAGGTTTAGTGTTAGTAAAAATACAGACGAAACTGACCAACTTAGAAATCAATTAAAAAAATTAAGTAAGAATTATTTAATGAGTTTAGATTTCAGAGTATTTGGTAAAACATTAAAACCAAGCAGTGATAAAATAAACATTGCCAAAGTATCTAAAGAGAATAAAATGGAAGAAGCAATAAAAGAAGCAAGTTTAGGTCCTGTACAAGGATCACTTAAAACAAGTTATCAACCACTTGATAGTGTAAAGATAGTAGTAAAACATTCAAAGCCTGTAAACGAAGAAGTACGTGGTTCTAGAAGTAGAAATATTAGTAAGATTTTTATACAAGCAAATGAAGAACGTTTCTTGTTTCCAAGTAAAAATTTAAATGGTGCAAGAGCAATGGCTAGACATATTTACAATGGCGGCGTAATGCATGATTCGGTTGGCGAAAGCATTGTAAACATGTGTAGAGATTTTGGCAAACTTAAAGAGTTTATAAGATATGTAAACAAAAAAGGTTTAGTTAATGAAGAAAATTCACAATATGTATCACTTGCTACAGAGCATGTAGAAAACATAAGAACTACATTTAAAAGATTAAGTGGCGTAAAGTCATATGCTAATGCTGTAGAAAGTTTAAAAGACTTAGATGTAGAAGTAGTTAATGAAGTAAATTTAGAAGACCATTTTACAGAAACACATTTCGACGACAAAGTTGGTAATGTGCATGATACACTTAGCAAATTAGTAAACAAACAATCAGCATTTGAAAGTTATATTATGAATGCTATAGAGAGTGAAACATTTGATAATGCTAAATCACTGATTAGAGAAAGTGATGTTATGTCGTTTGATTCACCAAATGCTAGATTAGGATATCAAGTATCACAATTAGGACAAGCATCTGCAAGTGAAAAATTAGGCGGATACTTATCAAGTATTGGTAGTAAGTTATCAAACGGCGGCGACTTAAATCAATTTGAATACAGAGCAGTTAAGGCAAGTTTGCTATCTGCACAAAACAGTGGTCCTGTAATGGCAGAAAATAAAACTGCAGAGCAAAAATATGAAGACTTTATAGAAACATTTGTTAAGTCTCCAGAACCATTTGTTCAATAAAATACTGTTTTTATCTAATATAGGATAAATACTATTATAACAAAGACAACGGTTAGTGTCGAAAGGCATAAAAAGGTTGACAACATGGCACAAAGAAAGTAATATAAACCCAGTAAGAACACAAACACAGAAGTTCTTACACACATGGCACATATAAGGAGAAAATTATTATGGCATCTTTACAAGAAATTAGAGCTAAACTGGCTTCTATGGAGAACAACTCCAAAACAAACAGTTCATCAACAGGCGGCGACAACGCCATTTATCCACACTGGAATATCGACGAAGGCACTTCAACAACATTGAGGTTTTTGCCTGACGCAGATACTAATAACACTTTTTTCTGGGTAGAAAGACAAATGATTCGTTTGACTTTTCCTGGAGTAAAAGGTGGAGATATGAAACCTGTAACAGTACAAGTACCTTGTGCAGAAATGTACGGCGAAACTTGTCCAGTATTAACTGAGGTAAGACCTTGGTTTAAAGATGCAAGTCTTGAAGACTTGGGTCGTAAATATTGGAAAAAAAGAAGTTACATTTTCCAAGGATTTGTAACTGAAAACCCACTTAGCGAAACAGCACCTGAAAATCCAATCAGACGTTTTGTTATTTCACCTCAGATTTTTAATATCATTAAATCAGCATTAATGGACCCAGATATGGAAAACATTCCAACTGACTATACTGCTGGTACTGATTTTAGAATTACTAAAACAACCAAAGGTCAATATGCTGACTACAGTACATCAAAATGGGCTCGTAAAGAACGTGCATTAGATGAAACTGAACTAGCGGCTGTTGATACAAATGGCTTGTATACACTTTCAGACTTTTTACCAAAACAGCCTGGACAAGATGAACTTAACGCAATTAGCGAAATGTTCCAAGCATCAGTTGATGGTGAGTTATACGATCCAGAACGTTGGGCAACTTTTTATAAGCCATATGGAGTAGAAACACCAAGCACGGCTAGAACGCAAACAACTACAGCACCAGCTCAGGCGGCTCCGGCTCCTGTGGCACCTGTAACTGCACCTGTAACTGCACCTGCAGAAGCAGTTGTTGAAACAGCGGCACCAGTAGTTGAAACTCCTGCACCAACACCTGCACCACAACCGGTAGCAAGTGCTCCTGCAGAAGGCGGCGATAAGCCAAGTGCTGATGATATTCTAAACATGATTAGAAACCGTTCTTAAGGAGACTAACATGCAGAAACCATTTGACTTAACTAAATTCAGAACGGGCATAACAAAAGGAATATCTGGCATTAGTGCAGGATTTCATGACCCACAGGATTGGATATCAACCGGTAACTATACTTTAAATTACTTAATAAGCGGAGACTTTCATAAAGGAGTCCCACTTGGTAAGGTAAGTGTATTTGCAGGAGAGTCTGGTTCAGGTAAAAGTTTTATCTGTTCAGGTAATTTAGTTAAAAACGCACAAGACCAAGGCTGTCAAGTTGTACTATTTGACAGTGAAAATGCACTCGATGAAGATTGGCTACAAGCATTAGATGTAGACACTAGTCCAGAGAAACTTCTCAAAATTAGTGTTAGCATGATTGATGATGTTGCTAAAACAATCAGTGAATTTGTAAAAGACTATAAATCTAACTATGGTGATTTACCATACGATGAACAACCTAAAATGCTATTTGTAGTAGACAGTTTGGGTATGTTATTAACACCAACTGATGTTGCACAATTTGAAAAAGGTGATATGAAAGGTGATATGGGTAGAAAACCAAAGGCACTAACAGCCTTAGTTAGAAATACAGTTAACCAATTAGCACCACATCCAATCGGACTTGTTGCTACTAACCATACATACGCATCACAAGACATGTTTGATCCAGATGATAAAATATCCGGTGGACAAGGGTTTGTATATGCTTCAAGTATTGTAGTTGCAATGAAAAAACTTAAACTTAAAGAAGATGAGGATGGTAACAAAACTACTACTGTACAAGGTATTAGAGCGGCATGTAAAGTAATGAAAACTCGTTACAGCAAACCGTTTGAAAGTGTACAAGTTAAAATACCATATGAGACAGGAATGAATCCTTACTCAGGTATTTTAGAATTGCTTGAAGCAAAAGGTATCGTTACAAAAACTGGTAATAAACTTGAATATACATCACCTGTTACAGGAGAGATTATCAAAGAGTTTAGAAAGCAGTGGACTGAAGAACGTTTACAAGTAGTTATGGACGAGTGGAATCAAATACCAGTTGTTGGAGATGAAAACTTCGATGACTTAGTAGATGATGAAACTTTGGTAGATGACCCTAACATAGAGGATATGAGCAATGAATCCTGATTTAAGTTTTTTAATCGACCTATGGGATAGTATGAAAAATTATATTCCTAAAAAAGATAGGCTACAAGCGGCAGAACAACTTGTTGGAATTACTGATGAAAATCTAGACTTGTCTGATATTCAGGAAAATATCAACATGTTTGACTCGGCAATGAAAAATGCTATTGTTGGACACTTCGGCTTTGATGAAGAAGATGACGAAGAGGAATGGGATTAAGTTATGGCAGGCTGGTATAACTCTGTAGTAGAAGATTTAAGTAAAATTGTAGAATCAATTAATTACTATGAAAAGGAACTACAAGAAGCCAAGTACGAATGCGGAATCAAAGGCTCACTGGAGAAATCTAGTGCGTCTTTGCCCGGCATTACAGAACATCGTTTCAATCAACTACAAGAGATTGAAGCAATACTTGAACACTTAAATATTGAATTGCGTAAAGAACGTAGTAGAGTATTTAGAAAATATTTAGAAAGTTACAACAGAACATTATCAAGTAGAGATGCTGATAAGTTTGTAGATGGCGAAGAAAGTGTAATTAACCTACAGCACCTTTGTAACCAATACAGTCTGTTAAGAAACAAATACCTAGGTATTATGAAAGGCTTAGATACTAAGCAATGGCAAATAGGACATATCACACGTCTAAGAACTGCTGGTATGGAAGATATCGTAATAGGATAAATTGTTCAATTTCATGGACTTACAATAATGGTTGACACAACCTCAAAAGATGCTATAATTAGCAACATCAAAAGAAGGTGTAGGAACCAAGATATGGTCCATATTCAGATGTACGGGCAATTCAAAAACAAAAATATAGTAGAACGCATTAGCGAATTAATGCTAGAAAATATTATTCCCATTAAACTAAGACGCAATGTTAATGTAGATGTATATGTACATACAGCATTAGAAGAACAGGCAGGCGGTTATTGTTGGGGAGATAAAAAAGACGTTGAAATAGAAATTGCTAGAACATCTGAAGGCTATCGTTTTTCACGTGAAGAAATATTAATTAATTTAACGCATGAATTAGTTCATGCAAAACAATTTATTTCCGGAGAATTAACTGGAAAAGCAATGTCAACTTGGAAAAGGTCTGACCATTCTAAAACACCTTACAGTCATCAACCCTGGGAACGTGAAGCATACTATTGGGAAAAAAGACTTTACGAGCAATATTTCAAAAAATTAAAAGTATAAAAGGTTGACTTCTAACCAATAAATCCGGTATAATACATTATAACAATATTTAGGAGTATTTTATGACTACAGAAAGCATTATAATTGATACGGGTAATTTCAATTTTGACTATAATCCAAAAAGAACTTACGAACAAAATTTTAATGAATGGAGAACTACAAATTCTGAAGAACGTTCAGCATGGGGAGAACCTCAGTTGACAATGGAAGAAGCAGAATTGACTTTCTCTAAGATGTACGGAAAACGTAAGTAATGACAACCCATGCAATGATAGATATCGAAACGTTGGCTACTTCGCCTGAAGCAGTTATACTAAGTGTTGGTGGTGTAAAGTTTGATCCTTACACTAACGAAGAACCACACACATTCTTTGATGCTAAACTTGATATTGATGCCCAAACAGAACTAGGCAGAGATGTTGACCAGGGCACAATAGAATGGTGGGGGAAACAATCACAAGAGATTCAGGATATTGCATTTGCAGAAGAAGGCAGAGTACAAATAAATGATTTTGCTACATCACTTAATAAGTGGCTAGTGGGCTGTGAACAAATTTGGTGCCAGGGCCCACAATTTGATATGGTCATAATAGAGAACTTATATAAGCAGATGAATGTTCATACAAATTGGGCATATTGGCAAATACGTGATAGTAGAACTGTATTCAGTTTAATGGCTGTAGATCCTCGTAAAGGCGTCCAAGAAGCATTACATAGTGCTGTAGATGATGCTAAATGGCAGGCAAAATGTCTACAAACCTGCTTATTCATGTTAAACATCAAAAAGGACTAGTATGTCAATTAATATTGATTCATGTGTCTATAAAGACAGGAAGGTCTTATATAAAACACTTGCTGATGACTTTAAAACTTTGTGGCTAATTGTAGATCCTTTTAAGCATCAAGTATTAGGTGACGAATATAATACAGATGGCGAAAGACACTTATTACACAATAATACAAATGTGTATGCTCGTGATATGTATATCAATACAGTAAATCATCATTACGGTATGAAAATATCACAATATTTAGATTGGCTAGAACCAAAGAATCCAATGGTGACAGTTGGCGATTTGCACGGCAGTGATGTAATGGATATATTCAAAAAATATCCGTTAATTTCCTCAACAAATCTTATAAAACATGTTGAAGAATTTAACTATGATAACATAGTCTATACAGGCTTCCATCATGGATTATGTATTAATCAACCACCAATTGGTTCAGAAATTTTGGGTCAATTTGCCAAATGTTATGTAATTCAAAACCTAGTTTGCCTACTACACGAAGGCCCATATAATTGGGTACAAGCAGATGATAGGGCACTTGAAACAGCAGAAATCATATAAATTTACCAAAAAAAGTGGTAAAAAGGTTGACTTTGACTCAAATATCTGTATAATAGTATATAAGAGTTAGGGAAAAGGGTTCCTTAATAAAACATAAACGTCGGGGATGACATTATGACAAAAGCAATAAATTATGTAAAAATTAAGACTGGTACATACCGTAAAAACGAAATCGTTGATACTGTATTTCCAATCTTAAAGCCACTTAACATTGGCAAAAAGGGTGCTTTTATTACCGTTGATGGTAGTGAAGTGATGGGAGATAAATTTGCAAGTATTAGGGTTTTGATACAAGATCCTACAAAAGACTTAGAGTATGTTACTCCAAGTGTTTATGCAGAACAACCAAAAATTGATAACACTCCAAAAGAAACAGAATCAGACTCAGATGCAATTGAACGTATCAGAGAACGTTTTGATATTTTGGATCGTATGACTCATGCTGTAGCAGAAGGTACGGTACGTGGTATGATAGTAAGTGGCCCTCCAGGAGTTGGTAAGTCATTTGGTGTTGAAACTGTTCTTGAAGATTATGACATGTTGACACAGGTTGCTGGTAAACCTGCAAGGACAGAAGTTGTAAAAGGTTCTGTTACACCAATTGGTCTATTTCAAACTCTTTACAATAATTCAGAAGCAGGTAACATACTTGTATTTGATGACTGTGATAGTGTTTTGTTTGACGAAGTATGTTTGAACATGTTGAAGGCTACTTTGGATTCAGGTAAGAAAAGAACTATTACTTGGAAGTCAGAATCACAAGCACTTCGTAGAGAAGGTATACCTGATAGGTTTGAATTCAAAGGTGGTTGTATCTTTATTACTAACGTTGATTTTGAAAACGTTCGTTCTAAAAAGATTAAGGATCACTTAGCGGCACTTATGTCAAGATGTCACTACTTGGATCTTACAATGAATTCTAAGAGAGATAAATTTCTTAGAATTAATCAGATAGTTGCAGATGGTATGCTTGAGGAATACAAGTTTGGTAAAGATGGCGACAAAGAAGTTGTTGACTTTATGACTGAGCATCAAGATATTGTTAGGGAGATATCTTTGAGAATGGTTTTGAAAATTGCGGACCTTAGAAAAATGGACCCAAGCAATTGGCAGAAACTAGCCAGAACAACTTGTATGTCAGGAACGATATAAAATAAGTATAGAACTAACAGTTCCCCCGGTGTCCAATTGTTAGTCATCCCCTAAATAGGACACCACGAAGCCCGGTCCCCTCCGGGCTTCACCTTATGTGCAAGAAAATGTTATATTTTACTTGACTTTGCCGCAGTAAAGTGTATAATTACAAGAAGTAGCAATGAGTGTTACTTTAATTAACAGGGAAGAACACCCCGAGGAAAAAAATGGACAAAATGGATAAAAATTTCCATATTAACTTTAGCCCTTTTTATGCAATACTGGCAGTTATGTTTTTATTGTTTATTGCAAATGAAGTTAAAGCGGAAAACATAGAAGAGGTTATTGTGTATGCCCAAGAAACAGAAACTACACAAACAGATGCTTTAGACAGCACAACACTTATCAGTGAAATACTTCCTGAACATACCTGGACAGCAGGTGGCGATGGCGGAAATATGTTGATGAGAGAAAGAGGTCAGCAAGGTGTACATACCTCAGTTTACAGAAACGGAATTCCTGCAAACAATCCAGGAAGTGGTTGGTATGACTTTGGGCATGATATCACATCAGGAGAAAACGTTAAAGTTATTTCTGGTGCTAATGGAGTTATGTATGGTTCAGGCAGTATTGCTGGAACAGTATTAATTCAAGATACTATTGATAGAGGCATTACTGCTCGGGTTGGGTCTAACAGCAATCAATATATCAGTCTTGCTCCAACTAGTTGGTTACAGTTCACAGACTATTCAACAAAACAACATGCTAGAAATGATAATACGGAAGAAGACACTTATGAAAATACTAGTGCAAAAATTATCAAAGACTTTGGGGATTTCCAATTAACAGCACATCATGTTGATTATGAATATGGTTATGATAATTGTTATACAGCAAGTTTTAGTCAGTCTAATGATTGTATTCAAGACGGTGACAAAACTACAATTAGTATAAGAAACGAATATGTTACAATAGGCAGAACAGAAGAAAATGCTGAATACTTTACTGAAGGCGCAAGTTCATTCTTAAACGAAAGTAGTAGAGATTACTTCAGAGCAGGAGACACAGTAAAACTATCAGACAAACTAGAAGTTACATATGGTGCTGACGGTAGTAGAGAAAAATATAACGAACATGAAGATGATAACTATGGTGCATTTTTAAGTATAGATGCAGAGTTTATAATGAATTATAACTTTGGATTTAGAGCAGGTAACGATAACCAACATGCTATGAGATTTGGTGTTGAGAAAGGTCAGTTCTGGGCAAACGTAGGTACTAGTTATAGAAAACCCAACTTGTATGAAATGTTTGGAGACTCTTGGGTAGCCGAAAATCCTAGTCTTAAACCTGAAGAAGGTATAGGTTATGAAATCGGTATCGGTGCTGTAAGTATATTTTTGTATGACTTTGATGAGTCAATTGAATATCAAGGTAGTTCTACAGAAACAATAGTTATAACACCTGCTACATATGATGCAGATGGTAATTTATTAACAGATGCAGTAACAGAAGATATCTTTACTCCTGCTTCGTACTATAATAGCGGAAACTATAAAACTAAAGGTGTTAGATTTAGTAATAACTTTGGACCTTTTGGATTAACATTAAAGTACAATGATACAGACCAAGTTAGAACACCCAAGTATGCTACAGTATTAGAATATGCAAATACATTTAATAGTATTGACTTTGGTATTAAATACATTGGGCAATTTGATAGAGAGCCTGGTTTATATGATTACCTTCCTGATGGTCAAGAATACTTAGATGATTTACAAATGGTTAATTTGTATGTTACTAAAAACTTTTCTAATGGTGTAAGTCTTGCCTTAAGAGCAGAAAACATTTTAGATGAAGAAGCAGAAGTACTACCTTATTATGATGCACAAGGTAGAGAATTTAACTTGACTATTCAATACAAATGGTAGTATAATAAATTATGCCTGAATGTGTTTTAGAAATACGAGATGAAGTAAACGTAAAGTTTGCTGGAGTTGATCCGACAACTAGACGTAAGATGTCAGATGCGGCAAAATATTTCTTACCTTATGCATATCATATGCCTGCTTACAAACTAGGCAGATGGGATGGTTGTGTAAGGTACTGCGACATTGGTGGCAGAACATATATGAACTTATTGGAAAGATTATTACCTATAGTTCAAGATGCAGGCTATAAAATCGATGTAGATGACCAACGTAAAAAGTGGTCATTTGCATTCGAGCCTATTACAGATTTGCGATACGAAAATACTATGTGGCCCAAAGGTCATCCAGCAGAAGGCGAACCTGTAATACTTAGAGATTATCAAGTAGAAGTAATTAATAACTTTTTAGCAAACCCACAAAGTTTGCAGGAGGTGGCTACAGGCGCCGGTAAGACGCTCATAACTGCCGCCTTAAGCGATATGTGTGAGCAGTATGGTAGAAGTATTGTTATTGTTCCTAACAAAGATTTGGTAGTACAAACAGAACGTGATTATAAAAACTTAGGATTAGATGTTGGTGTATTATTTGGCGACAGAAAAGACTATGATAAAACTCACACAATTTGTACTTGGCAAAGTCTTGCAGTACTTGAAAAGAAAAGCAAAAAGTATGAAGCGGATTTTCCAATAGAACAATTCCTTGATGGTGTTGTTTGTATAATGGTCGATGAAGTACATAAAGCAAAAGCAGATGTATTACAAAAACTATTAGGAGGCGTTTTTGCAAATGTTCCTATTAGATGGGGACTAACAGGTACAATACCACAAGACGAACACGAAGCAGTTGGTTGTACTTGTTGTTTAGGTCCTGTTATAGGACAGTTAAGCAGTAAAGAATTACAAGACAAAGGCGTACTTGCAGACCTTGATATTAATATATTTCAACTGCAAGATGGTGTAATGGGTTTTAATAACTATGCACAAGAACTTAAATGGTTAGTTACAGATCCTGAACGTATAGACCATTTAACAACAATTATTAATGGCTTAGCCAGTTCAGGAAACACACTTGTATTAATAGATAGAATTAAAACAGGTGAAATGTTTAAAGAAAGAAATCCAGACTGGGCATTCATTAGCGGAGATATGAAAGTTGCAGATAGACAGTCTGAATATGCAGAAGTATCAGACATGGATAATAAAGTTATTGTTGCTACATACGGAGTTGCGGCAGTAGGTATTAATATACCAAGAATATTTAATTTAGTATTACTAGAACCAGGCAAAAGTTTTGTTAGAGTAATACAAAGTATTGGTAGAGGAATCCGTAAAGCAGAAGACAAGGATTACTTACAAGTTATCGATGTTACTAGTAATCTAAAATATAGTAAAAGACATTTGACTAAAAGAAAGGCTTTTTATAAACAGCAGGATTTTAGATTTCAAGTAACAAAAGTGGAGTATAGATGAGAATATTAACAGTAGATAATACAGTCTATGAAATAGACCAAGTACCAGACCAAATAGATGATATCAGATTTTCGATATTTGATACAACAGATCCAGATTTTATGGATTATTATTTTTTGCCTCTTATATTTTTAGAAAGTTTTTATGCCCCGGCAATTTGTTTGCAAATAGGACAATATAATTTGCAAATGCCAATGGATTGGAGTATAGCAATTACAGATGAAGATTTAAGTGGTATAGAAGTTATACCATTAACAAGTTTAAACAATAGAGGTTTCTTAACAGTAACATTAAATCCATTAAGTGGATCGTTACTACAAGCAGAGGAAATTAAAATCACTAATATCTTTCAAGATGTGAAATGGTTCTTTCCTAAACTAAAACACGGACACATGTTATTGATACCGTTAGAAGACGGACCAAATCCAAGGTGTGCTATGTTTGTTAAGGAAGCCAACAAAATCCCACAAGAAATTGACGTGGGACATTTATTAGACTAGGAGGAAAAAAATGGCAAAATATAGATATAGAATTGAAGGCGGAAGATATGGTGGCGAATGTTCCATGGGTACTGTTACTGAAGAATTTGCAAAATACTGGGCACCCAAGATTGAAGAAGATGGTTCACATTCAAGTGGTTTTATAGACCATGTACTGTCACTAAGTGAATGGGACGATGATGACGAGCAAGATCCTAATTCACCAGACATTACTGCTGAAGGCAATGAGATTGAAGGATGGTATGCAGTAGATGATAAAGAACATATTAACGCCGCCTTTGCAGATGGAGGGTTCATGGTATCAAGTGTTCCTGCAGATGAATCCGATGATTATGCATACGATGAAAATGAAATTAGTTGCGAAGCACATTGGCTTAAAGGTAGAGAAGGCGGATACATTAGCACAGACTCAGAAGGCGAAACTCCGGAAGGGTGTACACCTGTTATGATTTTTATGAGCGTAGAAAAAGGTGGTTTTGCTACTTGGTTTGTGGATACAGACGAACCTTTCGAAGAAAACAAACTTGTAATGAGTGTCAATGAAACTCATATGGGCGAATTTGTAGAAGATGTTTGGTATGATAAAGAACTGTTAGAAGCAAATTACGACTACAACGACACAATGGGCAAGAGTTATGAAGCCGCAGTTGGCTGGAGTACGGATCAATGGAGAGATAGTTATAAAGATCCTGAAGATGAGGATTTGTCTGAGTATTGGGAAGAGTACGATGATGAATATGAATCTTAAAGATTATATTAGAACAGTTCCGGATCACCCTATTCCTGGAATACAGTTTAGGGATATTACATCGTTAGTTGAAGCACCAGAAGGATTTAATTATACTTTAACACAATTAACTAAACATTGTATGCAGTTTAATGGAAATACTATAGTAGGTATTGAAAGTAGAGGTTTTGTGTTTGGGGCACCAATTGCCAGAGACATGGATTTGCCTTTTGTAATGGCTAGGAAGCCTGGCAAGTTACCTAATAAAACTGTAAGCAAAAAGTTTAAGTTGGAATATGGAGAAACAGAATTACATATTCAAGAAATTTCTCCTATAGTAAGTAATGTTGTTATTATAGATGACTTGATTGCTACAGGTGGAACAGCATTAGCCTGTGCTGACTTGATACATGAGAATTGGAAAATACCTAAAAAGAATATTTTAATTTTAGGTGTAATAAACTTGCCCACTTTACAAGGAAGTGCTATAATAAAAGAACAAGGTTATAACGTAGAAACATTAATAGAATTTGAAGGCGAATAAATGAGAAATATTATATTAATTGCATTAGAGCAAGAAGCACCTAATATGGCATCTTGGGATAATGTATTTTTCACAGGTGTTGGCAAAGTCAATGCAGGTATTACTGCTGGTAAACTAATAGAACGATATAAACCAGAAACTGTATTTAATTTTGGTACAGCAGGAGGTGTTAGTGTAGCATCTGGAATACATGAAATTAAAAACTTTGTACAACGTGATATGATGTGTTGTGAACTAGGATTTGCTATAGGGCAAACACCTTTTGAGAAAGGTGTAGTTTTATTGAATGGCGATATAGAAGATATGTGTTGTAGTACAGGAGATAATTTTGTAAATGATATCACTAAAGAAGAAGTAATATCAGACGTAGTAGATATGGAAGCCTATGCAATAGCAAAAGCATGTAAACAAGCAGATGTAAACTTTAGATGTTTTAAATATATTAGTGATAGTGCAGATGAAAATGCAAATGATGACTGGGCAAAAACTGTAGCAGATGGTGAAGAACATTACATAAAAATATTTCAACAGATTGTAGGAGGCTTTTAATGAGTGAGAAACAAGAACATCAAAGCGATAAACTAAAGTTTCAAAAGAAAACTATAAAAGACCAAGCAGATGTAATCAAAGAACAAGAAAAAAGAATTGCTGAACTTATAGCACAACAGGAAAATAAAAATGGCTAAGAAACCTCAGATTCCTTTAGCAGAAGTAATGCGAGCCATAGATAAAAAAGACCGTGGCTGGTATAATAGTCTTACTGCTGAGCAAAAAAAGGCATTTAGTGCCTGGATGATGATGAGGTATGCTAGTTGTGTTAGAGGTACTATGTCGGCAGACTACTTGTATATGGTTAATGAAACTGTGAATAACAGATTTAGTGATGTTAGCAAACACCCTGAATTACAATGGTTACTGTTTACTGTAGCAGGTTGTGGTAAATCACAAAATCACGAATATATAAAACCGCCTAACACAAGAAAGAAGAAAAATAAAGTTTTTAATGCAATGTCTGATATGTTTCCACATTTAAAATCAGACGAAGTAGAACTTATGTTAAATATAAACACAAAAGATGAACTTAAACAGTATGTCAAAGACTCAGGTATGCCAGATAAAGAAATAAAAGAGATATTCAAATAATGGAATGTAAATGGTGCAAGAAATCTTTTAAATCGGAGAAAACTCTGGCAGTTCATATGTGTGTAAAGAAACGAAGATTTGCAGATAAAGATATGAGCCATATAAGGCTAAGTCATCGTGCATTTCAAATGTTTTATGAACTTAATACTAGTGCTAAAGAACCTAAAAGTATAGAAGATTTTATTATGAGTCCTTATTATGAGTCATTTGTTAAGTTTGGCAGAGCATGTCAAGTTAATGAATGGTTAGCACCAGAAAAATTTACAGAATGGTTAATAAAAAATGGTGTTAAATTAAAGCAATGGATATCCGATGCACAATATGATAAGTTTTTAAAAGAGTATGTAAGAAAAGAACCTGGATTAAAAGCATTAGAACGAAGCATTATATATCTTGCAGAATGGAGTGAAGATAATAACACAGGATGGCAAACCTATTTTACAGAAGTAACACCAGCAAGAGCAGTATTTGATTTAAGATCCGGAAAAATTAGTCCATGGATATTATATCTTAGTGAAACAGGTGGTTCTTTATTAGAACGTTTTAATGACGAACAGATAAAAATGATAGATGACATAATAGATCCTCCATTTTGGATGAAACTGTTTAGTAATAATGCAGAAGAGGTCAAAGAAGTTAAGCAAACATGTAAGGAAGCCAACTTATGAAAAAGAAACTAATGGTTAGTGGTGCAAGTTACTCTATGTGTAATTGGGATGAAGTACATTGGGCTGACCAAATAGGCGAAGCCGCAGGTTTTAAAGAAGTTGTGTATGAAGGTGTGCCATGGAGTGATTTTGAAGCAGGCGCTTTTATCACATGTGGGCGTATATTAAATGATAGAAAAATTACACATTTAATTTATACAGGTACATATACTTTTGTTGAGCATTATCAAGAAGAAAAACGATTAACTGCAGAACAAATTATTGATATTGATAGAGAACTGTCTATAAGTATTTCTTCAAGCAATTCGTTTTATGATAAACTTAGAATAGTATTTAATCAGTTTTTACCTACTAAACCTAAAGACCCAACTGTAGCAAGAATGGGTAATAAAAACTGGATAGCACATAGAATGGATATGAAACCTGGAGAAGGACCATATAAAGGAATGGTACCAGACGAAGTACTACTATTAGATGATACTTCTGCTATTAGACCTGTAGATAGGCATGGACAGGTATTTTTAGGTTTAGATGATGAGGAGTTTTATTATACTCCGTTGTACAAGAAATATATGAGAACATTATCTAGTATTAGTTTAGTTAAAACTATTTGTGATGCTAGAGGTGTTAAATGTATATTTTTACCATTCCCATTTACTAATTCTATGATGAATTCGATATTGACAAGAGTACCAGATTTCGCTATAATGCCAATGTGGGATATTATTCCAGAAACATTTGGCTCAATAGCAAAATGGAAAGAACTTAGTAAAGAACGAGGCTGGGTAGGACTAGCATCACATTTTGACCAATGGGGTCATGATGAAGTAGCAAAAGCATTTATAAAAAATAATAAGGAATTTTTAGATGAAAGTTAAAATTATAAGTCACAGTCAAGCACCAATGGAAGATAGTTTACATAAATTATCAGCATTAGACTTAATTGCCTATTGTGCTAGGGTAAGCAATCCCGATAATCAACTAAATACTGAAACTAGTGAAAAACTTGTAAAGTATTTGATAAAACACAAACATTGGTCACCACTTGAAATGGTATCAGCATGTTTGGAAATTGAAACAACAAGAGACATTGCTAGACAGATACTGAGACATAGAAGTTTTAGTTTCCAAGAGTTTAGTCAACGTTATGCAGATCCTACACAGGATTTAGATTTTGAAACTAGACAAGCAAGATTGCAAGATCCTAAAAACAGACAAAACAGCATAGAAGCAGATAACGACGGTTTAGAAATTGAATGGCATAAACGCCAAAGAGATGTAATAAAAGCCGCCACAGACGCATACAGTTGGGCTATAAGCAATGGTATTGCTAAAGAACAAGCAAGAGCAGTACTACCAGAAGGAAATACTGTAAGCCGTATGTATGTAAATGGTACATTGCGTAGTTGGATTCACTATATAGAATTACGTGGTGCTAATGGTACACAAAAAGAGCATATAGATATTGCTCATGCAGTAGCAGATGTTATTGCAAATATTTTTCCACTAGCGGAAGAATATAAGAATAAAGAGATATAACATGGATTTTATTTTTTTTATAATTGGTATATTAATTATGGTAAGCATGATTGTATATGTATTAATATCAGGACTTCCTGCAGGAACAAAAGGTATTACAGATGAGTATACAAGCAAGTCAGGTGTTAAACGAACAGCAAAGAAAGAACGTGAAGAACACATAGTATGAAAATAGACTTTGATGTAGATATTGATATGGCGGATAGAGATAAGTTATTAAAACTTATTGAAAATACTCCTGCGAGTATTAAACGTGATGGAGATTTTGAAAAACACAATACAGGTGTATATTTACAACCTGTACCTAAATTTCCGTTAGAAGGCTATAGCACTATAGACCATAAAGAAGCAGAAGAGTTAGGATATTTTAAATTAGATGTTTTAAATAATAACATTTACAAAGATATTGAGAACGAAACACATCTAGATAAATTGTTAGCAACAGAGCCTATGTGGGAATTGTTTGGTCATAAAGAAATAGTAGAACAACTATTCCACATTAACAATCATTTTGAAATAGTACAACAGCATCTACCAACAACTATAGAACAACTTGCTATGATACTTGCAATGATAAGACCTGGTAAACGACATTTGGTTGGAAATAGTTGGGAAATTATAGAAAAAGAAGTTTGGCAAGAAACAGATGGCTACTTCTTTAAAAGGAGTCATGCAATAGGCTATGCTACTGCTATCGTTGTACAATTAAATGCTATAATTGAACAGTTAGAAAGTAATTAGTCGTTGGTTTTCTTAACTAATTGAATACTTCTACGTTTTATTCTTTTCTTAAGTATGTTTTGCATACTTGTAACAGGTCCAAATAAAACCTCTGTTTCTTTTAAAATAAATGTTCTAACACAATGTTTAAAATCTTGCATTTCATGAAATAGAAAAACGTCAATAGGTAACATTCGATTAGATTCCCACCACCATAAATCGCCACATTCCATCATGGTCTTCTTTTCTTCACTATTTCTGCATCGGTCTATATCATAAAAACTTATGATTTGATTATCTTTATTTTGTACTATACCAACATAGTCTTTGCCATTGTACGACATGCCCGTTAAAAATGGGAATTTTTCTTGTAAATTAATCTCGTCAGTCATCTAAGATATTTATAATAGAATAGGATAAATACAATACAAACATGGTAGTAAAATAATGTCTTTTAATGGTAGTCATACAGTATATAACTTGGGAAATCAGTATTTGGACCTAGTTCTGACTACAGAAGGCATAAAAACGGATAATAGACCTATGAATCAAAATAAATTAGTAGTACACAAAGGATTTAATAATAAGTTAAGTTTTTTTGTAAGAAATAGAGATAGAGCATTACAAAACATTAGTGCTAAGACATTGTATGCAACAGTGGTTAACCCTAGTACAAAAAGAAGAGTGATGTTAAAGCCACTTACTTTAGTTAATAGTGGTACAACGGGTGAAGCAAGTTTAGAATTAGTTCCTTCGGACCTAACTGACCTAGCACCTGGATTATATCAAATTGCTATTAGCGAAACAGCAGACAGCGGTGCAACAGAATACCCGTTATATGCAAATCAAAATGATAGAATCATTACAGATTTAGAAGTTAAAAGTAATTTAGAATATGAACCTATTCCTACACAACAAAAAACTACATTTACTCAAACGGCAAATACAGATAATGGCGATGCCGCAAATACTTTTGTATCAAGTGCTATGTTCGGAAACCAAGACAACCTAACAACAGGTAATCATACTATTGCTATGTACCTTACAGGTTTTTCAGGCAATATTCATATACAAGGTAGTGCATTAGAAACTACACCATCATCTGACACTGATTGGTATGATATTAATGTGCAAGGTGACGTAGGTGATCCAGCAATTCCGTACACAACTTTTACAGGAATAGATCCTTTCAATTTTACAGTTAATACAAATTGGGTAAGACTTAAATACTATCCAACAGCAGGCACAGTAGATAAAGTACAGTTAAGAAATTAATTGACTTCTGTGCATATTGTGTTATAATAACTGTATATGCATCATCATGAATTAGTAGACCAAGTACACCGATTGCTTATGGACAATTTGCCGTTAAATAGTGGCAAAACTCCAAGCGGCTGGACTACATTCAATTGTCCTATGTGTAGCGATAAACGTAAACGTGGCGGCGTAATACAAAGCAATGCAAAAATAAGTTACCATTGTTTTAACTGTGGCTTTACAACTGGCTGGGCACCTAGTCCTAAACTAGGACAAAAGTATAAAAAATTAGTTGAAACATTAGGTGTTTCTAATAGAGACATACACAAAGTTGTATTGGATTTGATGAAACATGCGGAAGAACTTGAAATAGAAGATAGCACAGAATATGTATATACTGCGGCAAGTTTTAAAACACACAAACTTCCAGAAGAAACTACATTAGTAGAAGATTTACCAGATGGACATAAAGTAAAACAATATGCTAAAGAAAGAGGACTACTAGGTAATTTTCCATTACTACATATTAACAACAGTATGTATAATGCAAGAATAGTTGTGCCTTTTATGTATAACAACCAACTAGTTGGATGGACAGGCAGACATATAAATCCACCTAATAAAGAAACAGCAAAGTATTTGTTAAACATGCAAAGCGGTTATGTTTTTAATATAGATAAATTTGTAGATACAGATAGAGATTTTGTTATTGTTACTGAAGGTGTATTTGATGCTATTTTAATAGATGGTATTAGTGTCTTAGGTAATGGTGTAACAGCCGAACAGGCACATTTAATTGACAAATTAAATAAACGTGTTATATTGTGTCCTGACCGAGATAATGCAGGAAAAGATTTAATAGATAAGGCGATTGAATTAGGTTGGGAAGTAAGTTTTCCACCTTGGCATCCTAGTTGTAAAGATGCCGCCGATGCTGTACAAAAATACGGTAGATTATTAACACTTAAAAGCATTGTAGATAATGCTTCTAACAACAAACTTAAAATAGAAGTTAAGGCTAAAATGTTATGATTATGAAAATAAAACAATGGGCAGATGTATGTAAAATACACTGGAAAGAAATTATATCATTAGCAGTTGCATTGCATTGGTTAATGGACTTACTAATTATAATACCATTGTCTTTAGCAATAGGTTACTTCTTTGGAGTACACATAGGACACCCACACTAATGAAACTATTTGCAAATGGATGTAGTTATACTGCTGGGCATGGAGATGTACACGATACTAATGGGAAATTAATTCCACCACAAGATTTTACATGGCCCTATCAAATGGATATGGACTATGTTGTTAATATGAGTAGACGTGGTGGAAGTAATGATAGAATATTAAGAACTACTATGAATTATTTTAATAAAAATAATGCTGAAGATTATATCGCAGTTATACAATGGACTTCTCCTGTAAGATTTGAAAGATTCTTTCCTTTACATAATTGTTGGACAGAATATTGTAATACAAGTGTAATGGAAGTTAATCATACATTAAAAGATTCCAAACACAAAGTTGGTTACACTTTACATGTGGATGACGAAAACGTATTACGAAATTTTTTCGATGCTAGTGATTTTCATAATGATATATATAATTTACAAGATACTGCAACAAGAGTATTAATGCATGCCAAAGAAATTAATGATTATCTTATAGACTTTTATAAGACGGTAATTATAATGCAACAGTTCTTAGAAAGTAAAAATATACCATACATGTTTACATCCATGTCATTTTTTAATCATTTGAAAAAAGATGAAACATACTTTGGTATTGACAAGTTTGAAATTCCATTAACGCCATACGAACATAGTTTGTATGAAACATTAAATCAGTCTGTTTGGAACAATGACCCTGTATCAGCAATAGCAAAAGATAATGTTGTATCAGAAACAAATGGCCATCCTAATGAAATAGGTCATAAAATAATAGCAGGCAGTATAACTAGTACATTAAGAGAAAGGGGACTAATATGAAATTATTAGTTAACGGCTGTAGTTTTTCAGCAGGTTCTAGTATGCAAGGTTCTGTACCCTGGTTATGGCCCGAAGTAATATCAGAAAATTTTTCTGAAGTACATAATATTTCTAAAGCAGGCGGAAGTAATGATAGAATACTTAGAACCACCATGGACTTCTGCAAAAAGAATATGGAAGACTACTTTGTTATTATACAATGGACTTCTGCATTTAGGCACGAATATTATTCTAACCAATATGGGTGGATGAATATAACATGTAATGTGGGAGATAATAATCTTACACAATTAACAAACGAGTCAAACAAACATAACAATACAATCGAAGTTACAGATGAAAACGATAATATTATAGAAAATAAGTTTTTACTTGACGCACTAAATAAAGAAATGTTATACTTAACATCTATAAACGATTATAATATTAGATACTTAAAGAATGTTTTAACACTACAGTATTATTTAGATAAAAATAATATTAAATATATGTTTACAAGTATGAATGAGCAAGAACATATAAACGTTAATTTAGATGCTATATATTCTAAGCCTACAGACGTTACAATTTTTGAAGCAAATTTAAAAAAACAGTTAAACAAAACCAATTGGTCCAAACAGTCGTTACAAACCTATATGGTAGAGAATTATATTAGCCAGAATGACAGGCATCCTAACGAAAAAGGTAATAAATTAATAGCACAGGCTCTTTTTGAAGAGTTAATGGAAAAACATGGATAATCAAGAATACACAGAAGAAATACAAGAACTATTTTTACGTTTTATAGTAAGTGATCCAGAATTATTTGTTAGGGTTAATACTATTGTACAACCATACATGTTTAACAAACGTTTTCAGAAAACAGTAGAGTTCATACAAGAACACACAACAAAATACAACGCAATACCCACTATTGACCAAATATCTGCAACAACTGGCATAGAATTAGAACGTGTTGAAGGCATGTCGGATAACCACACAGATTGGTTTTTAGACAGCCTAGAAAAATTTTGTAGACATAAAGCATTAGAAAAAGCAATCCTAGATAGTACAGACTTACTAGAAAAAGCAGACTATGGTGCAGTAGAAGAAAAAATTAAAGAAGCAAGTCAAGTTAGTCTTGTAAAAGACTTAGGTATTGAATACTTTGAAAATCCAAAAGAAAGATTAGAATGGATCAAACAACAAGCAGGTGCAATTAGCACAGGTTGGAAAATGTTTGACCAAAAATTATATGGTGGATTAAATAAAGGAGAAATAACAATTTTTGCTGGTGGTTCTGGCGCAGGTAAAAGTTTATTCTTACAAAATTTAGGAGTTAATTGGGCACTAGCAGGAATGAATGTTGTTTATATTAGTTTAGAGCTTAGTGAACAACTTATTAGTATGCGTCTAGATGCAATGGTTAGTGAGCATGGTACAAAAGATATCATGAAAAATATCGAAGACGTAGATTTAAAAGTGCGTATGAAAGGTAAAGGAGCCGGTAAGTTTAGAGTTAAACAAATGGCTAACGGTGTAACTGCAAACGATATTAGAGCATACGTTAGAGAATATGAAATAAATCATGATATA
>Ga0315315_10000823_pt1 | contig 27578 bp, 28 predicted proteins | sample M140m3416metaG_FD_203699 | JGI IMG/M metagenome (GOLD analysis project Ga0315315, IMG submission 203699) | Ammonia-oxidizing marine archaeal communities from Monterey Bay, California, United States - M1 40m 3416 | ecosystem: Environmental > Aquatic > Marine > Intertidal zone | place: USA... | reverse complement strand
TAAGGAATTGTTTGAAGGAGAGAATATTATCACGGATAAGAATACGGATCACGGGTTGAGCCGTGTTGCCGAAGTGCGTGAATTGCCTGAAGAATTGAAGGAACCCGCTAAGACTGAATAGGTTAAATATAACAAATGAAAAAAAATGAAAAATATATATAATAAATTATAGATTATTATATATAATGCATCATACGCGTAAAAATAAAGGTGGTTCCTTACCAAGAAGACAAACTAGACGAACAAGAACAAGAACACCAAACCCTTATAAAGTCGCAGCAAAAGCATATGTAGAAGAAATTAAAGATTTACGAGTGGAGTTGAAAGGTATACAAAAAATGTATAGAGATGCGGATATCATATTAAATAATCAGCCAAATGAAAAGGATAAAGAAAAAGCTATGAATGATAAGGAAAACGCAAAATTGGATATGATAGAAAAACATAAAAATGGTTTTCCATTACCTAAAAAGGACGGAGTTGAAATCGGGTTAAATAATCGAGATATATTTAGAATAATTAAAAAAATTCCTATAAAGGAACGCTGGAATATTATTGCAACAGGATATTTAATGATAAGACCATTGGAACAGCGTAGAAGACGTATGGAAAACGCTTTAGCTAAATTTGAGGGGTCAATGGAACCAATAGAATTTAGAAACCAATTAGAATTTTTTAGAAAAATAATTTCATATTCAAACCCAAACGAGATAATAGACGGAAGTGATTTATCTGGTCCATATGGACATGCTGCACCTCCTGCATATAAAAACCCAGGTCCTTCATATAAATCAGAAAAATCTAGTAAATATGGTTTTCCTACAAGTACTCCTCCACCAGAATATCCTCCACCAAATTATGAAGAAGGTGGTTCTCGTCGTAAGCGAAAAAACAAAACAAAACTCAATAAACTTAGAAAAACCAAAAGGAGATATACGCGAAAATAATAAACAATATATAGATAAGTTTACGTTCAAAAACAAATAATAATATATTAAAGTAGAACATAAAATAAAATGAGTTTGACTGGTGATATTGCTTCCTTTCATTTACGTGTTGATAAATCTGTGAAAAATATTATGAAGGACGGAAAAATTGACAACAATGATATTCCGGAGATTGTGTTGTTGATTACTGATTTAATTACTACGCCTGCATCTGGGAAAATGACAATAGAACAAATGGGTGAAATGATCAATGAAATGTATGAATACATTATGTCTCATTACAAACTTTTTCCTGAAGACGACCAACAAAAAGAAAATTTCAAACGTTTATTTGATATGTGCGTGAAATTGGTTCTTATACAGCCAAATGTAAAGAAGGCGTGTAAGAAATGTTTTTCTTGTTTAGCTTAGACTTGCTTTTTAATACTTAGAAAAAATGTTATATTTATATGAAACAATATAAATATAAAAATGTGATATTTCATATATAAATATGGTAATTTCTTTTGAATATTATGATGAGGATACACGTAATATGTTGAAAGAAAGACTTACGTCAGAAGATGAAGAATATATGAAAACAATTAAAGATACAATGGAACAATTTTTGTTTAAAAGATGGAATACTATTGTAAATAGTTTGCCGTCTAATTATTATAATCAATATAAATCATTAACTACGCCAGAGGCAAGAAATGGATGGTTTAAAAAATATTTGGATTATCCTACAAAGGACATTATGCAAATGCCAAAAACCCTATAATTTTTTCTGATAATTATTATTGTTTTAACATTGATTTCATTAACTCAATCTCTCTTTCTTGCGTTTCTATGATGTCCTTTGCTAATGTTTTTAACTTATTATTGCCTGTTTTTTTGTAAATATTATGTGAAGTAGTCAATGCAGTAGAGTGATGACTTATCATCCGTCTTAACCATTGTTCATCATCAATTAATAATTGTTTTCTTAATAGATAAATAGTTATTGAAACAGATAAAAATATTCCTATAAAAAAGACATATTTATTGAAATGACCCATCGATAAATAATGTATGATTTCATGCGCCCACATCATATTTGATGCCATTAAAAGACCTCCATAAAATAATGTTAATGACAAATACAAATCGGCAAATCTAAAAGCCAAAACATTCATTGGGTTGAATGCTATTCCAACTATTACCATAACAATAAATTGAATGAGTTGAGTCTTATATAACTTCATATGGAGTATATATATATATATATAATAATTAAATAATAAAGATAAATTATTAATTATTGTAGAGAATAAGAATATAATGAATAAAAAACAAACACACGATGAACCAAGTGTATCTATTTTAACAATTACACAATATTCTAGACGTAAATGTTTGACGAACTTATCAGAACTAATAAAACAACAAGAATATTGCAATATAATCGAATGGGTTATTGTAGATGGTAGTCATCATTCGGCAGATGCTATTGCTAACGAAAAATATATTATCGCGCAATGGAAGACATTAGCTTTATTGCCATTCAATCTAGAAATCATTTATATACCTTTTGTGAAAAAACAACATTTGAGTGATTTACGTAATATTGGAAATAATGTTTGTCATGGAGATATTATTGTTTGTATGGACGATGATGATTATTATCCACCAACGCGTGTAAGTCATGCTGTATATCGCCTAATTAATTCATCCGCGCTTATTGCTGGATGTTCTAATGCATATATTTATTTTTATATGTACAATAAATTATTTCAATTCAAAAAATTTGGTGAAAATCATTCTACAAATAATTGTATGGCATACAAACGCGAATATTTGAAAAAACATTCACATGCGAGTGGATTGGATAAGGCAGAAGAAAGTAGTTTTACAAATGATTTTACTGAACCAATGGTACAACTAGATGCAGGACAAACTATTGTTATATCCGGTCATAATATGAATACTGTAGATAAGGATTGGTTATGTAATAGCGAAAAATCAAAAAAAATGGCAATTGAGCTTAATACATCTAATTATATTTCAAAATTTATACCATTACCTATTTTAATGAATATGGAAAAAATATTTGAAGAAATGGTTATGTAATAAAGTATTTTGTAAAAAATTGAAATTGTATCTTAAAAATAGTTATAAGATACAATTGTTAACCAAACCACACATTACTTATCAGATAAAATGAATTTGTTCATTCTCTCTTTGATTCAACGAGAAATCGCACAAGCTATGATGGATAAGCACATCAGCAAGATTTTATTAGAGGCAGTCCAGATGCTTTGTTCAGCGAAACGCGTTTTATCACCAGATGATGAAAGCAATGAAAATTTATATAAAATGGCACACAAAAACCATCCGGTAACTATTTGGTGCCGTGCGTCAAAAGCGAATTTTGTCTGGACATTGGATTTAGTTGACGAAATGCACAATGAATGGAAATACCGCTATCAACATCCAGAATCAAAACAACATAAATCTTACCTGATGGCTCAATATTTGCGAGAACATATGCCATCGGACGAATCGTTTGAAAAAGTAGGGCTCACACAATTCGCACTCGCAATGCCTGACCAATACAAAACAGCTGATCCAGTTGAATCCTACCGAAATTATTATATGTCAGAAGAAAAACAAAAAATCGCTACTTGGAAAAAATTACGCGAAAAGCCCGAATGGTATAAAGTAAAAGTTTAAATATATATAAATTAAATCTCAAAATAAAATTTATAAAATCACAAAAAAATTAAAAAAGACACTTACCAGGTCTTTTCTTTTTTTCTTCTTATAATTTATTTACCCTTCAAAAAGGGTTTTCCCTCGCTCTATTCTAATACCAAGGGTGTAATCTCTCTTCCTCTTCATCATCTCCTCCCCCATTTTGCATTATCATCGCTCTGATATCACGCAATAATTGAGCATTCGCACCAGCCTTCCCCTGTTCATGATATTTCACATACTCCCCATTTCGCGATTCTTCAAGAGTTTCAATCAATTCGGGAATAATCTGGTACGGCGTTTTCCCAAATTTATTTTGCTCTAAAAGCATGTCGGGTCGGTTTTCAATCATGCGCTCGATTTCATCGCGTGGCTTTAAAGCGCCAAAGAACACTTCATGTTCATCACGCCAAGAAGGATGTTCATGTTCGCACGCTTCGCAATCATAGTCAGTATCTATGTCAAACCCTCCTCGGATGTGTGCGATGATTGCTTCGTGAAGTTCATTGTTACCGAAACTTCCACATCGACAATAGTCCGGTTCATGACGCAACTCATGCGTAAGGCCGGACAACGCATCGCTTTCATCCCAACCATAAATTTCGGGCAATCGACGTTCTTCATCTTCTGGAACGTTGGCAAGAATTTTGTTGTGATGGTAACTACAAATACCTACTTGGAGTGTATCGTCGTACGGACCATGCCCTCGCGCTAGGTCTTTTTCGCGAGGACGGCAATGGAAAACGACATTATACGTTTCTAAGTCATCACTGCATCTATTCATATAAGATGCGACGCAAGTATTATGGAAATTTACTTGCTCTTCGGCGGCTATGTTCTGGTTCTGGTTCTGCATAATGGCAGTTATCGGTAATTCAATTCAAATATGTCTCTTTGGACAGGTAGTGATATATAAATCAACTACGAAGGGTTACTATTTGTAATAATTACAAAAAGTTTTCAATTTTTTGTAATTATTAGTAAAATTTTAAATACTTTCGATTCGATTCGAATCAGATTTTACCACTTAGATGTTTTTTTAACACTAATTTTTGGACCCTGTCCACGTTTTTTAGAACTATTAGGGTCATAGGCAGTATCTTCATCATCCGAATTTAAATCCTTAGATAAATCCCAAAATTCTTTTGAACCTAATTTAAAATCCGCGTGATGTTCAGCTTTATACCAAAATATTTGGTCGTGTAATTTATTTGATTTTGAGTTGTTGTTAATCACTAAACATTCAAAGTTTTCAGTGCATTGGTCCATGACTTGACAGAATGATTCGAATGTAGGAAACATACCAGCATAATTTTCCCAAATACGCTTACGATTCGCAATATAAGGTTCACGTAAAATAAATACATAATCAATATTTGTACGTAAATTTGGAGGAATACCTAGCGGGTATTGCATTGTAATAATTAACATAATTTTCCAGTGTCTTCCATTCATAAATAAAAGACGCATCATTTTATCTCTAGTCCATGTAGCATCATATAAACAATCATCTAAAATAACAAATGCGCGAGGGTCAATTGTTGAGCGTCGAAATTGTTCTAATTCTTTTTTTACCTGTTTTAAAACAGTTTTTTGTCGCTTAAGAATATTTTCAATAATAGATGTATTGTATTCTTCGTGAATAAATAACTTTGGAACATGAGAACTATAAAATCCATTTCCAGCTTCAGTTCCAGAAATAACAGTTCCAATAGGAATATCTTGATGATAAAATAATAAATCTCTTACTAAATAACTCTTACCAGTATCACGCCTTCCAATTAAAACGACTACAGGCCCTTTATTTTCATCTGGTCTAAAACTTATATTTCGCATATCAAATTTTTTTAGTTCTAATGTCATTAATTTGTATTAGAAAATAAAGAAATATATAAGACGCATAAATAAAACAATGATAACAAAATATATATATAATAATTTAATTAGTTAAAAAAGTAATATTTTATATATAATACAAATAATAATGGAAGTTGATAGTAAAAAATTTGATTTTACTTATATAAAGGAAGATAATCATAAACTTTTTAAAAGTTTAGAAGATAATAATTCAACTTTTGGAATTTTAGAACCACAAAATTATAATCCATTATATAATAATTTTTTTGAACTTTCTAAAACAAATAATAATAATATTATTTTGAATCACAACTGGATATTACAAAGTATTTCATCGCAAGAAACAAACAATATATTTGATTGTAAAGTAACAAACAAAGATATCAAAGAAAAACGAAAAACCTATTTAAAGTTTAGTCCATTGATAGATCCTATTAAATATTTACTTGGTAAATATGATATGAAAGATGAATCTTTATTAAAACTACCATTATTTGAATCTAATAATACTTGCCATCCTAAATCAAATACTTATAATAATACAGCATATATTGATAGTTTTTTTACATATTTATCAAGTAAATTATTACACGACCATGGCTTTGTTAATGGAATGGATTTTTATGGTTCTTTTTTAGCAAAAAAAAGTGATTTTAGAATTAATATTGTCGATGATATAGAATATTTAAATGATTCATTGTTTTTTCGAAAAAATGATAAAGTTTTGTATGAATTAGAGTATATTGATATGGATGATTTTAATAGTGATACACGTAATTATAAAAAAAAATTAAATGTTGAAGATGATACACAAGAAACCTTATTATTGGATGATATAACTGATATTACTGAAGATACGTGTGAAAATACGTGCGAAGGTTCAAATGAAAAAGAATTAGAAATCATAACATTAGATGATTTAGATTTAGATTTAGATTTAATAAAAAATTCTAATAAAATATCTGAATCAACGCATGATGGGTCGTGTTCATCGCGTTCATCAAATACAACAACTGGCGAGGGCGATGGCGATGAAGAAAATAGTGATGATGGTGATGGCGAGGAAGAAAATAGTGATGACGGCGATGGCGATGACGATGGCGATGGCGATGGCGATGGCGATGGCGATGGCGATGGCGATGACGATGGCGATTATACTGATTGTAGTGATGAAGATGATGAAGATGAAGATGAAGAAGAAATTATTGCAAAAATAAAAGAATTTCCGGTTCAAGTAATTGCTCTAGAACATTGCGAAAATACATTAGACCATATTATGATGAATGGGACTATTACAAATGAATTATGGGATACTATAGTAATTCAGATTTTATTCAGCCTTATTACATTTCAAAATACATTTGGATTAACACACAATGATTTACATACAAATAATATTATGTATATTAAAACTGATAAACCATTTTTATATTATAAATTAAACCATGTTTACTATAAGGTACCAACACATGGTAAGATATTCAAAATAATAGATTTTGGTCGTGCTATTTATAAATTTCGTGGTAAATTATTATGCAGTGATAGTTATCATCCGGAAGGAGACGCCGCCACTCAATATAATTGTGAACCTTATTTTAATGATAAGAAACCGCTTTTAGAACCCAACATGAGTTTTGATTTATGTCGCTTAGGTTGTGCGTTATATGATTTTCTTATTGATGAACCAAAATCTAAAATAGTACAAATTATGTTAAATTGGGTAAAGGATGATAAGGGGCGAAATATTTTATATAAAAAAAATGGCGATGAACGATACCCTGACTTTAAACTCTATAAGATGATTGCTCGAAGTGTAAACAAACATGTTCCAGTAAATGTCTTGAATAATTCATATTTTGATAAATATATTGTCACTAAAAAAGATTTGAAGAAGAAAAAGATTATGGATTTAGATGCTATACCTTGTTATATGTAATTAAAAAATAAAAAAGTCATAGGACTGACCTCTTTTTTATTTTTTCTTATAATTTATTCGTTGTACAATACTGATTCGGCGGCATATATGGCGGTATCTTCAAGTTGCTGAAAATACGTTTCTTCGAGTTTGCTGATTCGGTCTTCAAGCGTTTCCGTGTAGTTGTTGAGGTGATAAATTTGGTTTCCAAGCCGCATAAGCCGCCGGTCGTTCTTGCTGAGGCGCTTTTCGGTGTTTTTGAAGACAACCCAGTGCCAAGGGTCGTCATACACTACGCGGGCTTGGCCATTGAGAATGCGTTGCTGGAAGTTGTAGGCAATTTCATTTTCATACCAAGCACTGAAGTAAACATATGCTTTGTAGATTGGATAATTGCGCCGGCGGCTCTCTGGCAGTCGAACAATACTTACCTTGTATACTCGACCAAGAGACTGATTATTGAAAACCTTAATAATCGTTTCTTCGTCAACCCATTGGGGAAAAACGCGGGGGATCACTAATGAAAGGCTTTGGTCAATTTGAAACGTCATGATGTGTTATATTGCTTTACTGGAGGTGTGTTGATAGAAATAATATATAAAAAGTTTTCAATTTTTTGTAAATTCATATATTATTTGGATTTGTTTCGATATCGATTTATATAACGAAATAATAAAAAAGAGGGCTCTATGCCGGCCAAAAAATAGTATTAAAAACTAGGCGTGTCTGTAAATACGTTGGTCACACTTTTTATAACACCATCTGTTGATATAAATTCACTTATAATATAGAGACCAACAATTGCGCTTAAATAAACAATAATAGTATCACGTATTAAATCCTTAATTGATTTTGTATCTTTTTTAACTATTCTCATTTCAACAAATTTCATTAATAAATAAACAAATGCGATAATACCAGAATGAATAACATACTTTTCCATCTTGTCTGTTTATATTATATCATGAATTAATGAAATATCGATAAACGCAATTAAGTTAATACTTCAAAATCTAAAACAGGCGGTTTTAATTCAACTTTACTGGCGGGTTTATCTAAATCATTTACATCAAGAATATCCAGCTTGACACTATCGCCAATAACTAAACGCTCATCGTCATCTTCATCATCTGCCATAGTAGCCCTTTCTAATTCTCGTGCTTTTTCTAATTCTTCTAAATTCTTCTCATCTTTTGGAGAATTTATAACACCGGTATTACCTTTGGTATCAATGAATGCATCATTATCAGAAAAGGATAATTTGACATTTTCTTTATCGTTATTATTATCATCATTATCTATATTCCTTTCTTTTTGAAAATTACTTGTTTGTTTAAATTCTTCAATAGTTTCTTTTATTGAGATTTCAGGTTTATTCTCATTCTCATTATCATTTTCAGTGTTAATTGATGTAAGAGGTTCCTTAACATCGGTTGTTACTTGTGGGGTCACAGGTATCACTTCATCCGGCAAAGGTTCTTCAACTTCACTAACCTGCACATCTTGTTCTTCTGTTTCATCCATATAGGCTCGCAAAATATGTTCTAAAGGAATACTATCACGTATGGCATTTAAAATGCATTCTTGAACAATAACTTCAATCTCTCTATTATTTTTTTGTACTTGTAATGGTTCAATGTTTTTATCAAAAAGATAAATATTAGTATACAACTTTCTAGCGACATGAATATAAATTTTATGTATAAAATCACTAATAGACGGAACATCAATATCTATTTTTTTTTGTTTGCTTCCAACACGAACACAAGTAAGAGCTTTTAATTGAACGATATGTACACAAGTAACAAGATCTTCTAAATAAGTGCAACCAGATGTTTCAATAATCCGTGTTTTTTCGGTATCAATAATAGTTTGATTCCATTTTGGAACACGAGTAAGAAAATTTTGAAAGGTCATTAAATATTTATCTAATTCGTCATTATCGCTACATAATTTCCATGCTTCATCAAAAATTGATTTTAATCCTTGTTTGATATTGGGTGTTAAAACATTCAATAAACGAGCACACCACTCGTTTTTTGATTCACTTAAACTAGATGTTGAAAAATCATCCATTTTACATAAATGATATATTTTCTAAATCATAATCGGAACGTAATAGCATAAAATTCAATATAAATAACATAAATAATTTTTCATTTCTAAATTCTTTTTTTATTTTATTTACTACTAGTAAAATTTGATATTTATTTAATTCGTTCATAGAATTATCATGTTCTATGTATTTAATAATGTCTAAACCACTATACCCTTTTTCATATAACGTGTTGGATAAATTAATAATCTCATTATAATCACATTCTGATTTATTATCAATAAATTCTTGTCTTCTGAAAGGAGCAAACAATTTATCAAATGTATTATTTATTTTTTTATCATGATGTGTGATTGATTTAAATGTTTTTTCAATATTATATTTATGTAGATTTACCTTTTTCCCATTTACATTAGGTTCATTGATATATATTTCACATAAACGTGATAAAATAGGTCTTAATAATTTATATTTATCCTGAACAATAATAAAAAATCGAGTTGTATGACTAAATAATTCAATGCATCGACGAAGCGCCGATTGAGCATCACTAGTTAAATCGTCTGCGTTTGATAAAACAATTGTTTTAAATTTACATGCGCCTTTAACACTAATATGTGTTTTTGCAAAGAATTTTAAATCATCTCTTATAAATTTTATACCCTTACCATGTGCGCAATTTACATACATTACATAATTTTTAATCAATTCTCTATTATCATTATATATATTTGAAATAAAGTTATTGACAATTGTTCGTTTACCGCTTCCATTTGGACCATGAAAAATAATATTAGGAATTTTTTCTGAATCTAAAAAGAAATTTAATTTTTTATTTATTTCAGGATGATAATTTATATAGGAAGAAAGTGACATTGTTATAAGAATAATTAAAAACAATTTTAAATCAAAATATATTTAATATAATTTGATTAATTAACACATTTGATTATTACATAAGTTCGTTCAATGTATAACCTTCTTTTTTTGCAATTGCGGTTATAATTGATAATGAGCGAATTAAACTAGTTTTAATATTTTTTGTTGTATTAAATAATTTTATAATTTCTTCATATTTCATCGTTTCTAATTGTCGTTTTTCAATACCTAACATTTGAACTAATTCATCATATGAATAAGAATCATATTCCTGGGTTGTCTTTTCTTGGTAATTACTGATGGTAGAATCTTCTTCAGTAAAACGTATATGTCCCTTCACTAAATATGACATGTTATTGTTATTGTTATTGTTATTTGTATTACATTTAAATTGTTTATACATATGATGAATTATGAATTAAACATATGATACATAATAACATATATATAAAATGAATAGTGTTGATAATAGTCTTGATATTATTAATGAAAATAAACACATTTATCCACGCCGAATGACAATGATACAAATGGGGAATAATTGTATGTTTTGCGAAAATCCACAAGGTGATTCTTATATGAAATATGTATCATTAGAAGATAAAATGGGATATATTTTTTGTAAAGAATGTAGAGATAATGGTAATGTAGATAAGAATATGGATATATGGAATAATCATCTTTCATATGGTAAGGCTCATTATTTAAAAGGGCGTGATATTAAAATAGAACGTTCTCCAAGACCAGGAGATACAAATGGGTTTATTGAAAGTGGATGGAAATTAAATAATCCAGTTACAAGCACAAATTGTAATTTTGATGAAGTTATTCATTGCTATAATGAAGAATTAGATTTGGGTAAATGGTGCCTTATTGAAACCATCATGAAATTGAACCCTAAAAATGAAATTGAACCCTAAAAATTAAAAACAAACCGCATTATTTATATCAATCAAGCATCCGCTGGATAATTGTGGTAATTGAGTAAATTCTGAAGTTTTTAATTGATCGCGCATATTTGTTAATAATTTTTTCCATGAAAGTGAAGTAGAAGTAGAAGATTGTTCACTATTTAATGTAGAGAGAAAAGCCCAAGTCATAGCACCTTGATACTTACCATTTAAACTCGCATCAGCACTGGTTTGATTATCATTACATCCGCTTATCATGATAACATTTCCGTATGTTTCGGCTTCATTGCTATTTTGCGTAAAATTATTATTTTCCAAACTATCTAAATATTGATACTTCAGGTCTAATACTGTTCCACTGAAACAACAATCAAATAGAGCAAATAGCGTTACATTCTTTTTTAAATGAGTTTGAATAATTGCCTTAAGTTCATCATCTAAAATACCTTTTAAATCAGACGTAACAATCATTTCATCTTTACCATCATTCTCGTCATTGCTGCGATCAATTGTAGAAGAGCCGTGTCCGCTGTAAGAAAAGAATAAGAGGTCACCATCCTGGCCACTTTCGATAAATGCTTTAAATGAAGAGAGAATTGTATCTCTTGTTGGTTTTTGTGCGGTTTCGTCGGTAATTTTAGAAATAGATTCAGCAGTAAAATCATATTTAGATGTTAAAATATCACCAATGCTATTAGTATCATTTATACAACCATTCAATTGGGCTTCAGTGCCGGTATAGTTAATACCAATAAGCAATGCCTTTTTATTTTTTGTAATTTGTATTGTTTCACTAGGATCAATTAAACCAACCATGTCGGCGTGAAACTTTGTATTCAATATAGATGATTCTTTATAAAAACGACCTTTTAATAAATTTATATAATAGACCTTTGTTCTGTAACTAAGTCTCATGTGAATTATTCTATAAATAATCGCATTGTAATATTGTACTAATTTATTGATATTATTATTGTAAGCAATTGTTAATTCTTGGGAACTCATTTATATATATCAATAACATATTATTATACAATATATATATATATATATACAATACAAATGTCATCAACCAGTAATTTATTTAAAAAGGTAGATTCAAGTGATTATATTGCATTAAAAAGACAAATAGCAATTTCAAGTGAATATTCAAAGGCGAACGCACCAGAAGATTTAAATCCAGTTAAAAATAATGGCGTTAAATATAATAAAAATTTTAATTTTATCCCTACAACTATAATGACAGATGCCTCAAATTGTTTGGTAAATTCTAAGAGTTATGAATTAGAACGTGATTATAAGAATGGTGTAAAATATATGAAAGTGATTTGTAAATAAATAATATGAGGTAGATATTTTAATGAGGTAGATATTTTAATGAGGTAGATATTTTAATTTTATAAATAGTAAAAATTAAAATATATATATAAGCCCAGCTACTTAAGCCCAGCTACTTAAGCTTTGTGTATATGGATTCGTTTTAAACGCACTCAATAATTCTGGCGCAATGCGATCAGTATTTATATTCTGGTCATAACTTTCAGAGACCTTTACGCGTCCGATATTATCATTTGTAGCTCTAGCAGTTATTCCAGCGGTACCACCGGAGCTAGGCACCCACCACCGATTATTATCGCGGTCTCCGTCACGTTTACTTATAGTAATATTGTCATTTTGATTAAACATTTGAGTTCCACCTTGGTTAGGTCGGTTCACTTGTGTTTTATTCACATTATTGCGTTGTTTGTATTCAGCTTCATATGACTTGGTAGCGGTAAATCCGCTTGAGCCTGCAGTACCTGTATGAGAGATATTTGTTGTGTCACGTTGTAAATTAACTGGTTGATGTTCGGACACTAAATAAGCATTAGCATTTTGAGATTGAACATTCATATGATTACAATCTAATTCTGCTTCCGTCATCTCTCTAATAGTAGTCTTGGTGCGGTCAGCCGGATTAAATATTTGTCCATTAGAAACGGCAGTTCCGGCATTACCACTTGAACGCATATTATCAACGACATCTTGTTTACGCGTAGGTCTTAATAAATCTAAGACAGGGGATACAATCGCTTTTATGAATCCTCCAGCAGGTCCTATATTATTATTTCGTGTAGTTGAGCGATTGTTAGCTAAATTACTATAACTTTGAGCACCATGGTCGCCTGTTGTCGGTTTGCTTGTTCCAATAGACGAAGGAGTGGAAAAATCCTGAACTGGTAACACCGGGCGGCGAGTTGGCTGATATTCGCGATTAACATAGGTCCCCTCTTTTTGGTTAGCTCGAGTTCCGTAATATTCAGCTGTTGTACTTGTACGATTGACATCATTCAATAGTTCAATTCCACGAGCAGTTTGCGCCTTTTCAATACCTGTTGTAGTCATCCACCTTTCTGGGCCAGATGCGAAATATTTATCAGGTAAATGTTTTTCGACCTTTCCTTGTGTATGTGTTGTGGGCGCATTTTTAATAAAATGAGAACTAGGCCCTTCATGACCTTGTAATTCATATGTCATTTTAGGGTTTGTTTCAACGCGAAGTTCATTCACCGATTTATCCATCCACATATCACGTGCTTCCATTCCGGAATTATATCCGGCACTTCCGTCATTTGTATAACCTTTATTTAAACCGGGTGCTACATGTTGTTCGTCCCAAGGTTTCACATTCGCCATTCGCATACTAGGATTAACACGTGATTGAATAAAATCACTCACATTAGGAGCTCCATTCGCAAATTGATAGCCTTCTTGGGGCTTAAACATAGGTGCTTGTTCCTTCTTAGCAAAGAATTGCGATCCTTGTCCTTGCATATTATCTAAAACACTTTCAGTAATATTATTATTAATGGTAGCGCCGCGTATTTTACCGCCAAAAAAAGGAGCCATATTTTGATGTTTAAAATTATTTTTATCAATCGGTTTTCCAGTTAAAGACAATGATGTCTTAGTTCCACCACCTACACCATGGTCTGATGTCTGACGTTGTTCTTGAGCAGCATAATTTTTAGGATCAAAATATTTATCAGTATGCTGATTTGGGTTAGTATAAGCACTTGTATTGTTAGATGTTTTAACTGGTTCGGTTAAGGGAAAATTGTTGGTTGGTTTTGGTGGGTTAATACCAGGTAATGCGTTTTTCGTCTTTGTCATATTAGCATAACCTTCGGAATTACTACTTTTATTATCTTTTTTTTGTTTTGAAACAACATACATACTGCCTAATGCTATTAAAGGAACTGCTATTTCAGCCATTTATATATATTAAATATTATATTAAATCTTATATAATATTTATTGTCTATTGTATATTATCTATAGTCTATTAATTATCTATTAATTGTCTCGGTGCTTTTGCTACAAAAATATCTTTTTCAACAATGCGCGTACTTAAATTATTTTGAAACGGAAAACAAACATTTTCTTGGGGATTTAATGGTAATATATTATATTTGGTTTGTTCTAAATCACGATATTCCCACGCGGGGTGTGTTGCTCGCGATTGGTCTGTAGACGGATTTTGCGATTTATATTGAACCTGTTTGGTTTTAACAGCATTAAGTCTATATTCATTTGCAGCAACATCATCGCGATTAGAATTTCTCGATAATCCCATTAAATCACTTTCTAAATTAACTGTATTGGTCATTAAATTACCACCCCATTTTTGCATACGAATAAAAGGGTCATCCATATAGATAGGTTTACTTCCGTTGCCAGGAACATTCAACATATATCTACCTAATCCAGTAGATTCTTGTAATTGTTTATTTATTCTACAAGGGTCATCATGAAAACGTGTAAATGACATTTACTATATATATAATTATATTATATATATTATTAGGATAGGAATAGAAATTAAATATAGAATTTTTTAAATAGGATAAGGGCGTTGGTCTTTTTCAATAACTAAAGGCTTGGGCATACTAACTTGTAATCTGTTAAAGAAATTTGATGTAGGAATTTGCTTAAGTTGTGGTTTGATTGGTTTTCTTGGGGTAACAAGATTTGTAGAATTTATTCCAAATAACATAGATTCTATTTCAATAGGGTTTTTGGATAGAGTATCTCTCGGCATACCATTCGGGGTATATCCAATAGAAGGCATTGTTTGCACGAAAGCACGCCCTTGTGCACCATGTAGATAATTAATATGATTTCTAGATTCTCCAAAATGTTTTTGTTCTAAACTATAATCACCACGAGTATTATTATTTCGCGTTGAGGCCATTTAATGTATATATAAATAAATATATATAAAATCTTGTATATTTTATGAATCTTACAATGTATATGAATTTTATAGTGCGTTTAATAAATTAGTTTTATGTTTTTCTTCAATTGCGTTATTTCTTAAAAAATCTATAATAACTCGATGTATCAAATCAAATGTAGAAAAGTTAAAAAGAATTGATAATACAATATTATTAATATCAGGACTATCTATCATATGTTCAAAATTTGCTAATAAATTATTAACATTTTCATTTTTTTTTGCCTTTGAAAAAATTTCTTTGAATTCATTTGTATCCTTAATTAATAAATAAAGTTCTTGAAGATGTTTTTGTATTTTAGCATCATCCCATTTTTCTAAATCAAATGCTTGTATTAATTGAACTCTATAAAGTTCATCTTGATCCGATGGGTCTGACATAAGTTTATAAGTACATATAAAATCGGTTTGATACATATTTAATAATAATTATAAATGTTTATATCTTTTATAATTATAAATGAAAGTTAGTAATAAACTTGCACATTATGGCGATATGATAGCTATTCCCTTTTTTATAATAACACTTATCTATTTTTTTAACATTGAAAATAAAACAAATTTAGAATATTTAATAATACTTTTTTTAACAATAGCTCTTATATGCGATGTGGTTTTTACCTACATATTCATGACATCAAAACAATAAATTTATGGAGAATAGGGGAATTGAACCCCTGGCCTCATGCATGCTAAGCAAGCGCTCTACCAACTGAGCTAATTCCCCCTTAATTATCTAATGTATTAGTATTTAAATTGTTTATTTATAATTTATTTATAATTTATTTATAATTTAATTATTATTATTATATTCTTTATCACGAGCTAACTCGCGCGAAGGTAATCCACCGCGAATCCATCCTTCGGCAGCATTTCCTTCAATTAAATTCGCAGGGTTGCAAATAGTGGATTTAATCGTAGGAAGCATAGGTGTTTGAGAGTATTGCAAATAACTCACTTCGCTGCTAGGATTAACGCTTTTCTTATTGTTAGCAAAATCACCTTGTTGAATTTGCGATTCTAAAACAGGGTCGCATTTACCACGCCCCAAATAAGGAACAGTGCCGTAAGGACGTTCTGCTAAACTGATTCTACATTTAGGTCTAGAGAGAGAGCTTATCAATAATTGAGAATTCTCTTGGATATTAGAACCACCAACACTTGTATGAAAACTACCAGTAAAGTTGACATTGGGTTGACTTGTAGCAAAATCAACAACATTACTCATGGGGCAAGAAGGACGAAAAGTATCCAACATATAAGTGGCATATTCAGAATTTTGTAACGTGCGCTGGCTTAAATCGGTTTTATCATCACCTAATCTTGTTGATTGATTGAAATTATAATCATGAACGGAAGCCATTTATTATTATATAATATGATTAAATATAAAAAAATAATATTATAACAAATGTAAAAATCAATTATTAGTTATTTGTCCATCTGTATGGCATATTTTTCGTACACGCCAATTCATTGTTTTCTTCATCACGGCAAGCAATCATATCACCATAACAATATTCTGCAAAAGATTGTTGATCGTTTGGTATAGTCGTGTTTGGCGTTGGATGCCATGCTCTCATGGATTGGTCAAAATTAAAATTATCTCCTAAATCATTAAATAATCTTTCATCTATATTTGGATCATTAAATTCCTTGGAAATAAAGTCTTTTGTTTTTTTATTCATATCAGATTCAATTACAGGGGCAAATGCAGGTGCGGCTTCTTGTCGATTAGGGTTTTCATTTATTTCAGGTAATAATACATTCATTGCCGGATTAGTTAATGTCGGTTCTGTAAAATTTGCCTTTAATATATCATTTAATTTATTTGATGTAAAACCTTCTTTTTTTGTCGCCTTTTTATTTTTTAATGTGTAGAGTAGAATAATTGCCCCTAAAGTGAGAATGCCTGATAATAATATTTTTGTTTTCTTCATTGAGAGATAGCCAACAATTGTCAATATAATAACAAGTCTAGATATAGCATTTAATTTGTCTTCAAATGTCATGTCATTTGATGGCCATATATTATGTATTTCATCTGATCTAAATAATATGTTAGGATTATATAACCAAAACTGAGATATCATTTATATATATAATCACAAATATTTTATGGTATTAAAAAAAAATGACATTGTTAAAAATATGGTATTATTTTTATTATATTATTTATTTCTTATTCTTATTCTTCTTCTTCTTCTTCTTTGCCGAACCGGCTGCAGACTGTTCACGAGTGCTTCTTTCTACCTCTTCGCCTTTTGAAAATACTAAATTTTCTATATTATCCAATGCTGCCTTGGCCGCATTTGAAGCCGCTTGTGATGTAGATTGTGATTGTGCTTGTGCGCGAGCTTGCTGTGTTGCTAATTCTTGTGCTGCTTTTCTTTCGTGCATTCTTTTCAATATGCCTTCATTATTTTTTGCCTTCTGTAGTTTTTGAGCTAAATTAGTTTGCATTGCATTAAGATTTACTTTACCAGACCCCTTCGTACTACCGCCAGTATTCATTCCCATCTTATTCAACATACTTTGGATGTCGCCCATGCCTGGCATATCCTTCATCTTTTTCATCATTTCACTCGCTTCTTCTAATAGTTCACTTTCTTTTACATCGCCAGATTTCATTTTTTCATCCAACTTTGAACCTACATTTTTTACTAACCCCATTAATTTTGTAGGATTACTCATAAGACGCTTAAATACATCATTAATTGAACTCGCATTGTCCATATTAATATCTAAATCAGCCGCTGTTTCTTCCGCAATTTCTTTTGCTAATTTACCTAATTTTCCATTCATCATACCAGTGACATGGTCATGAAGGTCTTTCGGGTTAGGTAAATCATCTACATTAATATTAGGTGTTTTTTTATCGCCATTGGCAGCATCACCCTTGCTCTCTTCTGTATCTTTATCCTTATCATTTGTGAATAGTGATTGCATTTGTAGAATTGTTTCTTCTAATTTGTTTTTAAATTCATCTTCATTAATCGCTTCGAATAATTTCGCCGTATCACCAAATGTATTTCCGTCAGAAATATTTGATACTATTGTAAAAAGCACCAGCTGTAGATATTTCCAGATTGTTTCACGCGTTTTATCTGTAATATTTTCATTCCATAATTTGGAAAAATTAATACCAGGTAAAAATTCAATGTCTTCTTCGTCAAATATTTCATCCTTTTGATAAAGAATATCAAAGAATCGAACAGGATAAAATGTTTTACAATAAATAAAAATGTATGCTAATGACTTTTTAAGATTATCCTTATCAGTTTCAAAAACCAAGTTTTCTAATTCTTTATGTAAGGTGTCTCTTTGTTCGGGGAAAGATACTAGAATATCTTTCGTCATATCAACAATAATCTTTTTAAACTCTTCAGGAATTTTCATTTCTTGTTTTGTTGGTTCTTCCATAGTTATATTTGATTAAAATGAAATATATTTAAATCAAACTACAATATTATTAATAATTTAATAATAAATTATTATTTACTATTATTTATTTTTTTAGATTTTGAAGAAATATTATACATATCCGATAATTTTTTCAAATTCTTCATATATTGTATGACTTTGGCTTTTTCATCAATATTCATATTTTCAATCGGTTTTCTTAATACATCAATCTTATCTAATATCCAAACATCATCATTTTCTTTATAACCATGTTTTTTACGATAATCATTTGTTATAAAAAACCCTATATCTCCATTTTCAATTTCTTTACTATAAAAAGAAACAATATGTTCATTAAACATTTTAATAACTATTTTTGGCATTATCATCAACGTTTTACTAATAGTTTTTTTTGTTGATGTAATATCTTTATCATCAGGAAAAACACATTCAATATCATTTATAAATTCCATAAAATGTTTATTGAATGTATCTACTATTTGTGATTTGTTCATTAAATAATATATTTATCAAATATATTTTTAAATGTATTTTTAAATGTATTCTTATACAATAATATTCATTCATTATCGCATGTCTGTGTTTCTTTTTTGTTGTAATTGTTCTAAAGATACTTCTCCAATTTTATCTGGCGCATAATCATCTGGTGGAGTTTCAATATCTACATGTTGGTCTAATCCGGCATAATGATGCTGTTGTCGCATACCACCATCGCCTTTTGCCGCCAATGATGCAGAATCTTGATCTAAAAAACTAAAATTATCAGAAGTAACACCAAAACCACAATTATTTAATGAAAATGCTAAAGGTTCGCCATTATTTTTTACAACAGAATTTGTTTGAACTACGTTGTTTGATTCTATGTGATTATTAATATCTTTTCCAAAAAGAACTTGATGCCCCTTATTCAAAAGTAAAAGAGCCGGAACTTTATTTATAGTTGGTGGGAGTAATATATCTTGGCCGTTTTCTAAAACAACATAAGTTGCTCCATTTGATTTCTTTTTACGATTATCAATATTAATAAAATGCATTTCCTTTTTAGAATTCGATGTTGATATTATTTGCAATAATTTACTACAATTATCACAATAATTACTATAGTATAAAATAGAACTCATTATATAAAAAATGTTATTTTATTGCTTTCAAATTAAACTAATTAAACTAATTAAACTAATTAAAATAATAATGTAATAATATAAAAAATTGATTTAACAATAAATAATCATGTTATAGTATACATAACAGAAGCATGAATCCCGTTGTTTCTAAAATTTCAGAAGAACATGGCGTTTTATCATTTTCCTTAAATGGTGTTAATGTCAGTATTGCTAATGGATTAAGACGTGTTTCATCCGAAATTCAAAGTATTGTTATTGTTACTACGCCTCATGAAGACAATATGGCTTCGTTTGAAGTAAATACAACACGTATGAACAATGAATTACTTAAACAGCGACTTAGCTGCATTCCAATTTATAGTGATACAAAATTTAATATAGATGATTATACTTTAGTTGTAGACAAGCAAAATAAATCAAACAATGTGGAATATGTTACTACGAAGGATTTTATGGTCGTAAATAATACTACAAATGAACCTGATAAAATGCTGGCTTCTAAAATGTTTCCACCAAATCATATTACTGGGGATTATCCCGAATTGTCAAGATTACTTCCTAGAGTGTCTGAAAATATTGAAGGAGAACGATTAGCAATTAAGGCTAAATTTTCACTTGGTTCATCAAAGCAAAATAGTTCATTCAATGTAACATCTACATTCGTCTATTCAAATACTCCAGACCCTATTAAACAAAAACAAGTGTGGAATGAAAAGAAAACTGAACTATCAAAAACACATAGTGCCGAAGAATTGGCTTTTGCTGAAAAAGATTGGAATTTATTAGACGCTAAACGATATTTTATGCCTGATTCATTTGATTATATGATTGAATCAGTTGGCCCATTTACAAATATGGAAATTGTTTTCAAATCAGTTGCATTAATGATTGAGAAATTAGAGAAATTAAAAGATACGATTCAAAGCGATGATAGTATTATTACCTTGTCTGAAACAACGATTCCGAATAGTTTTGATATTTTATTAAAGGGCGAAGATTATACACTTGGAAAGGTTATTGAATACGTCTTGTATGAAACACATTATGACAAAACATTGACTTATTGTGGCTTTCGTAAACCTCACCCACATATCGATGAATCGCTTATTCGCTTAGGGTTTAAAAATCCTACAGACAAGGTGAATGTTATTACTTATATTGTCAATGCTGCGAATGAATCTATTACTCTTTATAATAAAATTGGAAAAGTGTTTGAAGTCACTGAATAGATTAGATTAGATTAGATTAGATTACCATATATAATAATAATTTAATTCACTTTTTATATTTTTATATATATATATTTTTTATATATATATTTTTTTTTGTGAGTTTATACATATTTTATAAATACTTATTTGAATATAGTTATTTATAAAAATTTCTATTATAAATATAAGGTAATGGCTGATAAAGTTAAATTACAATTAGGAGATATTATAGAAATTATTGCCCCAAATGATAGTGATATTAACAATCATGTATATAATGTAGGCTATATTGACCAAGATAAGTTACGTTTAGAAGAAGCAGATGGAAATGAAACAATATTAACCCTTACTGATGGTAATTTAGATAATGAATCAATTGAAAGTATTATAATTAAAAGTAGAGCTGAAGAAAATGGCTATGCTCGACAAAATAATTTATTAAATGGTGTATGGATTGATGTTCATTTTGGGGGAGATTTACCTTTAACGATAACAGGGAAAATTAGTAATTTGGAAGAAGATAGAATTGAAATAACCACTTATCCTGATAATGATATTATATTTATTGATTTTGAATATAAGGGTTTACCTGAAGATTTACCTATTGAAAAAATACATATTAGAAAGTCACCTGATATGAATATACAAGATATAAATGAGAACAAAAATGAAGATAACTTTAATATTGTAAATGGAGAACAAAATGCGGATGCCGATGCCGACGCGGATGCAACGGACCTTGCCGAATTAGAAAAACGCCATGCTGATATTCAAAAAGAATTACTAGAATTGTCAGAAGACGATAAATTTATTAAAATCGACGAGGACAACCAAAATCAAATCAAAGATAATATAAAAACATTAATATTTAATGCCGATCAAATACATTTTGGGGATGATTTAGAAACTATGACACAAATGGTTGAAGTGCCCGAAGAAGAACAGCGTTATGATATAGATAACCAATTAGATGATTTATTGGATGATATGTTATCTACCATTCCAAATGCCCAACGAACAAATATAGTAAAAAATAATATTCATCTAATGATACAGCGTTTCAAAGAGTTGAGAGATTCTTTCTCGATTTTTGACTACAAAGGGCACGCAGCAATGCCTAACCCTAAGAATGAAAATCATAAACCACTTGTTAGTCAATTAGAAAATTTAGATAAACAATTATACTGGATTCTTCCTGTTGTAAAAACCACTAAGAAATTATATGTTGATGATTCCGACGATGATGATGATGATGACAATGACAATGACAATGATAATATGTTACAAACCGGACCAGATGATGGTTTAATGATATCTACTATCGGTAATGTTAATGAACAAAATAATGTTGTTAAAAAATATGATGAAAATGACGCAGAAAATGAAATTAATAAATATGAATTTTTACAAAAAAAAATAAATCCTTTTTATCTTCCATTCGCACCATTAACAGATAACAATGATGTTATTGTATCAAAACCGGTAAATACAACTATAGCAGCAATTGTTGAAAACTTTGATGATTTTTTTTCATCGGTAAAGGGAACAAATACATATTCAACACCGAATAGAACAAATAAGGATGAAAGAAAAAGACCTGTAGATAGAAAGAGATTTGCTGTTCAAACATACAATATTAATAATTTTGTGTTAGATGTACAAAAGGTTCGAGGAGAGAACCCTATCATAACGCATAAACATATACTTCCAAAAGAAGTGATGGATATTAAATCTATTCTTACCTTACCAGAAGCAGCCTATCTTTTTTCACGCGTTAATTTGAATACGCCTAATATATTAGATAAATCTAATTTGAATAGACATTTTTTGAATTATTGGGGATTACTAAAATCGAAAACACACGTTAGTAAAACTAGTATCACGGATGTGAATTCACCTTACAATCACGATTCTGACACATTTTTAAAATCCATTAGAAATTTTACATTAGATAGTGAAGAAACCAAAGAAACCAAAGATGCAAAATCAAAGGACATCAATCATACTACTTATAATAAATTTTTAGAGACAATAATACCTAAAACACGATTTATTTTTAATCTGATAAAGCCACACTTAACTGGAAATTTATCGGTCAATGATATATTGAATTATCTTGAACCTTTTATGGTTTATCAATCAGACCTGACTTTTATTCATTATAAAGAAATGAATGATTATATTCGTGGAAAAATAATGGAATATCGTAAAAATTATATGGCTAAATCACGCGAATATGGTAATATTCGGGGCTCAAAAAATATTATGTTGCCTTCTTTAATTAAAATATTTGACGAAAATGCTAATTTAAAAACAAAAGTATTGGATGTCTATGGATTTACTGAGAATGTTATGCAATTATCTAATTCTGATATATTAAAACGCATTATTCAAATAGATAATGGTGTATTTTATAATAATGCAATTTCATTAATTTCTACAAATTTAATGATAGCAGATGGCGCACGTGATATGACCGATATTGATTTGTATTTGAATGAAAGCAACAGCATGAATAATTTGGGGAAAACAGCGAAGGGTAAAACTAGAACTAAAAAAACACATAACCAAGGAGAAAATATTGCGTTGAAAGACAAATCTGGTTGTAGTAAAATAAAAGTTATTTCAAAGCGTTATATTGCGTTAGATGAATTACACGAAGATGACGGCAAAGAAGCTTATTTTGATAAAAAATATGACTCAACTGCTTATGATATTGGCGAACGATTTAAAGCTGATATTAATATGGCGATGGGTGAGCAAATTACTCATTATATTGATAAATTGATGAAAAATAAAGGACTAGATGAAATTAATGCTAGGCGTGATGCTGAAGCTATTATAAAAGGAAAACGAATTATAGAAGATGGCGAATATGCTATTTTAGAAACAACCGACGAAACCAGCGCTACATTGCAATATTATGTTCGTAAAAATGAAAAATGGGAATTAGACGATTCAATTGATTCTGAGACCTTCGCCGATGATATGAAAATGTTTTGCAATTTGAATGAAAAATGTATTGAAGTCAAAAATACATGTCAAGATGAAATTACGGGAGCTAATGAAATTAAAAAACAAAATTTAAAATTATTATTATCGGAATTTGACTCGTCCTTAAATGTAAATAAAGATATTCTTATGAGTAGAATAGAAGACGAATTAAGCAACGCTGATTCACGTATTGAAAAACTAAGAAATATGCGTATTCTCAAATTATACAAACACGACATTAAAAAAATTGCCCTTGGAAATACATTGGAAACATTAGAAATAGTATCATCTCCTTATGACGGACTATTGAATACAATTATGGGACAAAGAGACCTTGCGAAACGTTATACCGATATTTCTAGGTTTGTAACCGCATATGCACGCGAAGGAAATGACGATAATGACGAATCTCCTCACTGGTTTTATTGTATCAAAAGCAACAAAAAAATGTTGCCTTCCTTCATATACAAATTAGCAACTACCTTTTTAAACAACGGAGACTACATATCTATGTTAGACCATATATGTGCACAACAAGGAACTAAAAGTGATGATGGCGATAAATGGATTGATAAATATAGTGGATACACCATAAAAATGATTGAGTTTAATGGCGACGAAGAATATAACGACGAGGGGATGAAAATCATAACTCATTCAATCATTGAACAAGATGCTGGGGATTTAATATTACAAAATCAACAAGACCAACAAAACGGCATGATGAAGATACCGCGTAAATATTCTACACCAGACGCCAATAAAATATACAATGTTATTCATACGATGTCTTCGAATATGGGGATTAATTTGAATGAACAGAGAGATTTTATTGTTCGTAGTGTAATCAAACAAATTACAAATCCTAGCGTAATGGCGACGAGGGCAAAATATGAAAAATTAATGACAATCGCCGCTGAGAAAAATAAACCGATCGATACATATGAAAATGCCTACAATTCTAAATTACTATTTTTTACATTGTCCTATTATTTGATATCCATACAAACAAGTATTCCGCCTATTAAAACAAAAGTAACATTTCCTACATGTAAAAAATCATTCAGTGGATTTCCCATCGACGGCACTGACAATTCCAGCGGCTTAAATTATATCGCCTGCGTTGCAAGTAATTTGAAAAAAAGTGGAAATATGCCTTGGTCTTCTATTGCTAAAAAAAATGCTCTTTTCATTGCAAAACAAATGGAAAATTTCATTACTAAATTTATTATACCGACTGAAGATTTTCAAAATAGTATAAAACAATTAAATCTTTACATGTCAGCTAACCCAAATATGAATGTTCCGGAAGAGCATAATGTTGAAAACTGGAGCACATTTCTCCCCCCTCTTAAAAAGATGAAATTATCTATAACACAAGACGTTGGTGATGTATTTAAAACAAAATTAACTGATAGTTTGGCCAAGGGAAGTTCAGCACAGCATGATTACATCATTGAATTAAAATCAAAAATGATAATGTTTTCTTTCAATATCATCGATTTAATTGATAAAATAATTCACGGGGAAAAAGGACTATTGACCGGCAACAACGGACAACCTTTTATAGAAAATGCGTGCTGTGATAACGATGAAAAAAATACTATACAATACTTCATCAAAAAACAGCCAGAAATTGCTATTATGAATAATAAGGTCGTTCGATTAAGTGATTTATATGATGATACAACTCGTCTTACAAAAGCATCCTTTTTATATAACCCTACCAATACTAAACGTAAATTAGGTGTCATTAATACAGCCTTTTCTGAAAATACAATTTATAGAGCATTTATCGTCTATTGTAAGTTTAATAGTTTATCGCCATTACCCGACAATTTTAAAGCAATATGCCCCACTAAACCTGATAATTTTAATATGAATGATACCTTAATCGAAAGTATTCGAAAATTGAAAAGCGATGCTCGGAATTACAATGAAGAATCATTAGAGCAATTATTGGATGTTGTTAATAATAGTACAAAAAGCACATTGGAAGAAAAAGCACCTATTTTAACAAATATTGATAAACTAAATGAAATTATGATGGATATGGATGAGAAAAATGTACGTCCTAGTTCGTTTCGTAATGCCTTTATGAGTGTTCTTGATGAATTTGAATTAAATTCTCTCTTGAGTGATACTGTGAAGCTTCGTGAGTTTAAAAATTTATTGGCGAAATTGAACGATGATATGAAGAGACAGCTTATTGAATTTGTCACCGATACAAGAACTAAACTTTCGAGAACTACGTTGAAAGATTTTATAGAATGCCTTGAGACCATTGTTGATTTTAAACCTGAAAATACAAAGGAAGAAACTGAATATAAAATGGTTAATTTTATGAAAAAAACAATGCGGTCTTTAACAAAGGAATTCCCTAACATTATTATGAATAACCTTGATTACGCTGATAGAGTAAAAGTTCCGACCCATTGGAAACTATCAGGTAAACATCAAGTTGATGTCAAAAAAAATATTGTAAAACATTATGATGAATTACATAAATTTTATGAAGATAAACAAATCCATTTATTAATGGAAAAAATGGTAGCAGTTACAAGTGATATAAATGAAATTTCTCAATCTACCTTATTTTATACACCGGTTGAAATTAATTCAAAGACAAGCTCGAGCGACGAAAAGGGCGCGAAGACGAAGGAAAACGCCTTCAAATATTCCGTATTTGACTTAGATTTAACCACCTTGCTCTTCAAGTATTATTTATTTACTATATTGATTGATTTAATGTCATTACAGAATGATAAGGATATATTAGAACTACCATTGCATTTATTACAAGAAGAAACTAAGGATGATGACGACGAATTGGCGTTTATGACAAAAGCAAATGAAATGGATATTCTGGTTGGAAACAAATATGAATTAAGTGAAAAAATAATTAATGTTATGGTAACCTTTGTTAATTTGATACGCACTGATAAAAAGGCAATTAATTATAATTATAATAGTTTAATGGAAGTAATCATGCGGTCAAAGGAAAAAGAAAAAGATGATATTACGAGTTATTTGAATAAGAAAAATGACGAAGAACGTGAAGTTGAGCGAGAATTTAAAACTCTTAAATTAGGACGCTGGAATAAGGGAGAACAAAAAGGTCTTCATACATATCAAAAAGATACATATGATGAAGAACGCGATGAAATGGAAAAAATGGCCAAGAATGAAGCGACACCAAATCAACGCAATGATGTGACTGATATGAATCGTGATATTTTTGAATTGGATATGATAGCAGAAGATACG
>Ga0315315_10000822_pt1 | contig 27589 bp, 29 predicted proteins | sample M140m3416metaG_FD_203699 | JGI IMG/M metagenome (GOLD analysis project Ga0315315, IMG submission 203699) | Ammonia-oxidizing marine archaeal communities from Monterey Bay, California, United States - M1 40m 3416 | ecosystem: Environmental > Aquatic > Marine > Intertidal zone | place: USA... | reverse complement strand
TTTAGCAAATATTCTCATTGCTTTTCTCATGTTTGCTTTCGGAGAATTATCTTTCGTATCCTTGTCTTCTAATGCCATTAAACTTACGCAAGTTCTAATCACATCCATAGGATGTGCATTTTTTGGCATCTTCTTAATATCGCTTAGAATTTGTTTAGATAGTTTTCGCTCAGATCTTTCTTGTTTAATAAATTTTTTAAGCTGAGACTTGTTTGGTAATTCTCCATGCAAAACTAAGTAAGCTACTTCTTCAAAGTCACATTTGTCACATAGCTCTTGCACTGTATAACCCCTGTATGTAAGTGCACTTAATTCAGGTACTACGTGAGAGATTGTTGTTTCGTCAACAACTATTCCTAATAAACCTTTTTTTACTTCATCACTCATTATTCGTGTCCTTCAGTAGAAAAGTCTGTAATTTTCTTATCTGGTGTATTGTATTTCTCATATTCTACTAACTCGTACAACCTTTTTCTAGTCTGCATTTTGTCAATAATATTGTTTTGATGACCATCATTAAATATAGATTTTAATCCTATTTCTACATTTTGCATCGCAAGACGTTGAGTGCTTACAGGATAAATTACCAAGTTATAACCTAAATTTTCTAATTGTTTTTTATCTAACAATTTAGATTTTCCAAACTCAGTCATATTAGCCAACAAAAACCCATTAGATATTTTTCTAACTTTTTCAAATTCACCTTCATCTTTCATAGCTTCAGGAAAAATCATATCAGCTCCAGCATCTTCATACGCTTTAATTCTCTCTAATGTTTTGTTTAGTCCCTCAACAGAATTAGCATCCGTTCTTGCAATAATTAAAAAATTTTTATCTTTTCTTGCCTTTACTGATTCTTGAATTTTTTTTACCATTTCGTTTGTTGAAACAAGTTCCTTATTATCTAGATGACCGCATCTTTTTTCAGCTATCTGATCTTCTAAATGACACCCGGCTAAGCCTTTGGCTTCAAATATTTCAATTGTTTTTTTACAATTTCCAAAACCGGTATCAATATCAACTATAGTCGGAAGATCTGTTACCCTTGCTATTTGTCCACTTCGATAACTTACTTGATCTAATGTTGTTAAACCAATATCTGGCAAACCAAGATCGTTAGACATAACACCACCTGAAACGTAAACTCCATCAAAACCTATTTCTGCTATAAGTTTTGCGCAAAGAGGATTGTATGCCCCGGGAAATCTCAGTAATTTTTTTGATTGTAAATTTTTAATTAAATTTGAGCGTTTTTCTGCAACTGTTTTTTTTGTAAAATGCATTCGAGAAATTTATATTAGAGCAGGATATAAAAATCAAAGATTATTTAAGCAGTATAAATAAACCAGTTAAAACTAATAAAACTGCCAACAAATACTCAATAATTTTTTTTATTTTTATATCAGTTACAAATCGTCTTAAACCACTCCCAAATAATGCCCATAAACTTATTGTTGGAAAGCAGATAACAGCAGCTGTGATTGTAACAAATGCAACTCCAATAAAAATATTTTCTTCAGTTGGAAAAAAACCTGAAGCAACTGTAACAGCAATTGACCAAGCCTTCGGATTAATAAACTGAAATAAAGAAGCTTCGTAAAATTTTAGCGGTCTCCCTGTTTCTTTTTGAACCATGCTAAAAGAACCAATCATTTTCCATCCTAAATAAACCAAATAAATAAAACATAAAATTTTCATATAAAATTGAACTTGAGGGTAAAGTAAAAATAAATTAGCCAAACCAAAACATGTTAAACCAATTTGTAAAATGTGACCTAAAGGAATTCCAATTAAATGAGGGAGTGTTCTTACAAAGCCAAACTTCATTCCTGATGCAGTAAGCATCGCATTATTAGGACCGGGCGTGAAAAACATTGTAAAATAAAAAGCTGATAAAGCTGAAAATAAAGCAAAGGTTATCATAAATATTTTTCTATTATTTTTTCAAAACCTACAAAGTCATTTATTAATTCATCGTGCTTAATTTCTTTTTCAGATTTTTCAGTATATCCGTCTTTAACTAAAACAAATGGTAAATTAGCATTATGTGCTGAATTGGCATCAACCTCGCTATCTCCGACCATAATTGTCTTTTTTAAATTTCCACCAATAATTTCAACAACATCGGTTAAATGTCTTGGATCAGGTTTGCTAAATGAGAATGTATCATGACCTGCAACAAATTCAAAATATTTGTAAAGATCTAATTTTTTTAAAAGATCTTTTGCTAATTCTTCTTTTTTATTGGTACAAACGGCTAAAGAAATATTATTAGATTTTGCCCAACTTAAAAAATGGATAACACCATTTAAAGGTTTACTTTTCTTATCAATATTTTTTGTGTAAAAATCTAGAAATTCTTTTGTCATATTTTTTTTTAGGTTTTCATCTTTAACTTCTTCTTTTAATGACTTTTGCATCCAAACCCATGCACCTCTCCCTGCTAAAGCCCTAATATCAGATAATTTTTTTTGAGCAAAACCAAATTTTTTCATTACATGATTATGTGCTTCCATTAAATCTGGAGCTGTGTTGACTAAAGTTCCGTCTAAATCAAATAGTATTGTATAATTTTGGGTCATTTATTAATTTTAAAAACGATTATTGAATTTCCATATTTAACTAAATCTGGATACCCTCTTTTAAGCGATACACTTCCTGTAGAATTAATTAATATATATTGCTCACCATCTATTAAATAAGTTATTGGAGGGCTTGATCCAATAAATGGCAACTTATAGGACCATAATTCATTACCATTACTGCTATCAAATATTCTAAATTTTTTATCCAATGTTCCAGTAGCTAACAAAATTCCTGCCTCTGTTCCAGTTGCACCACTATAATTTTCAGTTCCAGTTAAGGGAATATTTTTTTTTGTTAAACTTTCATATTCACCAAAAGGAACCTGCCACTTTATTTTTCCTTCTTTAAGTTCAATTGCGGTTATTGTCCCCCAAGGTGGTTTTGAACCAGGATAACCATTTTCGTCCTTTAATCTTTTAAATTTACTACTATATTTGTAGTAAGGGGGTGAAAAAAAATTATTTTCTTTATTTAATATTACTTCAGCTTCCCAAGCAATATTAGATGAAGTTACATACAAAATTTCATTAATTAAATCATACGATCCACCGGGCCATTCAGCCCCGCCATGAAAATTAAATTGTATATTTTTTTTTCCAATTTCATATGGTTCAAAAAAACCAAAGTTATAATTTTTTATTTTTTTTGTTACATAATCTTTGCTTTTTTCATCTATATTAGTAACTTCGCTCAAACTAAAATCTTGTTTGGCAAAAGGTTGGGGAATCTTAAGAGCGGGTTGATAAAAATTTGTCTTCTCACCAGGTATCTTTGATTTTGGTGCTTTTTTCAAGTGAAAATCAAAAATAGGTTCTCCCGATAATCTATCTAAAACAATTGTGTTACCAAGTTTAGTTACAGCAATCACTACATCAAACTTTTCCTTATCTCTAGTGATTGATCCAAGAATTGGTGGAGCTGGAATATCAAGATTCCAGATATCATGACGTACCTCTTGAAAGTCCCATAATTTTTTTTTATTTTTTATATCAATAGCTATTATTGAATTAGCATATTTATTTTTTCCAGGTCTATTAACGCCATTAAAATATTTACCAGCATTACCAGTCGTTACATATGCAATACCTCTTTTTTTATCTAAAGAAAAACCTCCCCAAGGATTTCCTCCAGAGTGATCATATCTTTTTCCACCAAATCTTTTATTATTTTTTTTCATTAAAATAAATTTCCACAATAACTTACCATTATGTATGTCATAAATTTCTATAGAAGGTTCGGAAGTTGTAATAATAAGATTATTTTTGTAAATCGCAGGTGATGTTATAGATGTATTTTTTAATTCAACGACTCCTTTCTTTCCAAAAGTTTCAATTAATTTTCCGTCATGAATATTTAAGGCCATTAGTTTTTTGTAGGAAGTAAAAAATAATTTTGAAGAATTATTTTTTTTATTTTTTAAATAAACCATTCCTCTACGAGGTGAAAAATTACTAAGTTTATGTTCCCAAAGAAATTTTCCTGTTTTTGCCTCTAAAGCGATAATTTTATTATTGAACGAAGGAATAAAAATTTTATTTTCAGCAATAATTGCATTTGATTGAATATCAAATCTTTTTTCTCCTGGTATATCATACTGCCAAGCTACACCAAGATTATTAAGATTTTTTTTATTAATTAATTTAAGACTTGAAAATCTATTATTAGCACTATTTCCATAATTTCTATGCCAATTTTCACCGTTATTTTCTAATGGAAATAAATTTTTAGAAACTTTTGTAGTTTTTTTTATTATTTTTTCATTTGGAAGATCATCTCTATTATCATTATTTATAAAGTATTCTTTATTTTTTTTATTTATAAATAGCAGAAAAAAAGCGTAAGTATTATCAAGATTCCTCATCATTTTCTCTATAGTCGGGTTCCTAATATTTTTTAAATCTAAAGTAATATAATTTCTATTTAATGTCTTAAATGAAATTTGTGACATTTCATAAATGACAATTAAGAATAAAATTAGAGAAAAAATAGATATAAGTTTTAATATTTTTTTCATTATTTTAATGATTTTTTAAGAGGTATTAAAAAGTAATATTTTGTGAATTATTTTAACATTAGTAATATTATAAATACACAATTAATATTATGAAAAAAAGTAAAACAAAAAAAGCTTATTCTTATAGAATTTCACAAGAGCAGTTAAGAATTAATGCTTTATCAAATGGAGTTGATTTAGTAGCTCCTGAAACAGTCTTTTTAACCAAAGACACAAAGTTTGGAAAAAATGTAAGAATTGATCCATATGTAGTTATCGGTCCAAAAGTTTCCATCGGTGATAATTCACACATAAAATCTTTTACGCATATAGAAGGAACGAAAATTGAAAAAAATGTTGTTGTTGGCCCTTACGCTAGATTAAGAGAAGGAACAATTTTAAAAGACAAATCTAAAATTGGGAATTTTGTAGAAACAAAAAAATCAAATATAAATCAAAATTCAAAAGTAAACCATTTATCATATATTGGAGATGCATCTATAGGAAAAAATTCTAATATTGGTGCTGGAACTATTACTTGTAATTATGACGGAATAAAAAAATCTAAGACTAAAATTTCAGATAATGTTTTTATAGGCTCAAATTCTTCATTAGTTGCACCAATAAATATAGATAAGGATAGTGTAGTTGGAGCTGGATCGATTATTACTAAAAACGTTAAGAAAAAAACTTTGGCATTAACAAGAGCACCTCAATTGGAAATTAAAAACTATAAAAGGAAAAAGAAAAAATAATGTGTGGCATCATAGGTATAGCAAGCAATAAGCCTGTTTCAATTAATATAATAAACTCACTTAAGAAATTAGAATATAGAGGTTACGACTCAGCAGGATTAGCAACTTTGAATGATAATATAATTGATGAAAAAAAATGCTCAGGAAGAGTGGAGGAGTTAGAAAAAATTTTATTTAAAACACCTTCAAATGGAAATATTGGTATTGGTCATGTTAGGTGGGCCACTCATGGTGTTCCAAATATTATTAACGCTCATCCTCATTCAACAGAGCTAGTATCAGTGGTTCACAATGGCATTATAGAAAATTCTGATAAAATAAAAAAAGAATTAGAGTTAAAAGGAATTAAGTTTAAATCTCAAACAGACACAGAAGTGGTTACTTTATTAATAACCGAGGAACTTAAAAAAAACAAACCCTTAGAGTCTGTGCACAAGACTTTAAAAAAATTAAAAGGCAGTTTTGCTCTTGGAATTATTTTTAGAAATTTCTCCAATATAATAATTGGAGCAAGAAGGGGCAGTCCATTAGCAGTTGGATATTCGAAAGAAGAAAATTATATTGGTTCCGACTCTTACGCACTAAAATCCATGACTAACAAAATCTCTTATTTAGACGATGGAGAATTATGTGTTTTGACAAAAGACGAAGTTAGTTTTTATGATGAAAGTTTAAAAAAAATTAATAAAAAAGTTCTTACAATGTCAGAAAATGAAGCGTCAATCGATAAAGGAGAATACAAACATTTTATGTTAAAGGAAATTGTTGAACAACCAAATACTGTTAAAAATTGTATTGATGAGTACGTTGATAGTCTTAAAAATAATATAAATATTTTCAATTTCCCAATAGAACCTCATAATATTAATAAGATAGTATTAATTGGCTGTGGGACAGCTTATAATTCATGTCTAACAGCTAAATATTGGTTTGAAGAATTAACTTCAATAGATATTGAAATAGATATTGCATCTGAATTTAGATATAGAAAATTAAAATTTAATTCTAAGAACCTTTATATTTTTGTATCTCAATCAGGTGAAACAGCTGATACCGCAGCTGCTTTGGATATATGTAAAAAAAATAATGCTAAAACGTGTTCAGTTGTAAATGTAATAGAGAGTACAATTGCAAGAAATTCAGACTGGGTTTTACCTATACATGCTGGCACAGAAATTGGAGTAGCATCAACCAAAGCGTTTTTGGGGCAATTAACCGTTTTATATATTTTATGCCTGAAATTATCTTTTGTAAGGAAAGACATTAATGAAAATACTTATGTAAAAAATATTAGTAATTTAAAAAAATTGCCTGAAGCAATTAAAGAATGCATTAAAGACGAGGCAAATGTGCAATTAATGGCAAAAGAATTTATTAAAGCAAAAGGATCAATGTTTTTAGGAAGAGGAACTTCATTTCCAATAGCTCTAGAAGGGGCTTTGAAATTAAAAGAATTATCTTACCTTCATGCCGAAGGTTATCCAGCGGGTGAAATGAAACATGGACCTTTAGCTTTAATCGAGGAGGGTCTTCCGGTAATTATTTTGGCACCAAAAGATAAATATTTTGAAAAAACGATCTCAAATATGCAAGAAGTTATAGCTAGAGGTGGAAAAATACTTTTTATTACAGACAATAAAAAAGAATCTTTAAATGAAAATATAAGATTTGGCTTAAGAGTTCCATGTTTAGATAATTTATTGTCACCTCTATTACTAACAATACCGCTTCAAATGCTTGCTTATCATGTTGCTTTATTAAGAAATTGTGATGTTGATAAACCTAGAAATTTAGCAAAATCGGTTACAGTTGAATAAAGTGAGTTCACAATATAAAGCGATGGTTTTATCTTGTATAGATCCCAGGTTTCAGCCTGTTGTTTTCAAATATTTAAAAAAAAAAAAATTAAGTGGAAAGTACAGCGCTTTCACAATTGCTGGATCAGCTATAGGCGTTACTTCAAGTAAATTTAAAAAATGGCATAAAACATTTTGGGATAATTTTGACACCTCCGTAAAACTACATGGTATAAAAAAATTAATTGTAATTAATCATCAAGATTGTGGTGCAGCAAAAATAATTCATGGTAAGAAAAATTTTAATAAAGTCATTGAAAATAAAATACATAAAGAATCATTTCTTAAATTGAAAAAAATTTACAAAAGAAAATATCCGAAATTAAGTATTGAATTGAAGATTATATCTTTGAATGCTATAGAAAATTTTAAATAATTTTTTTAAGAAATTTTATATATTAAAATCTTTTTCTTTTTTAAATTATTTATAGGAATCTTTTTACCTTGCTTTGCAAGATCACTGTAATTTTTTGCTATAGATTTATTGTTTAACCAAAGTAAAATTTTTTTAGATTCATTTATAGTATTTAGACCTAATGTTATTCTTTTAAAGTCTTTCCTAATGACTGGAGCAGTAATAAATTTTCTAGATATATTTTTAGAATTTGGAAATATAGATGCTATATGACCGTCTTTTCCCATTCCTAATAAGCAATAGTCAAAGGAGATTTTTTTATTTTTAAAATATTTTTTTATAATTCTCGAGTAATCATTTGAACATTTTAAAAGTGATTTATTTGTTTTTATTGGAAAAATATTTTTTTTATTTATCTTTGATCGTTCAATAAATTCGTCTGAAGCTAATTTAAAATTTGAATTTTTTGATTTATGCGAAACAAACCTTTCATCCCCCCAAAAAAAATCAACTTTATTCCAATTAATATTGGATTCAGCTAATTTTCTATAGAGTTTTCTTGGACTTTCACCACCAGTCAAAACAAAGCTGAATCTTTTATTTTGCTTTTTTTTCCTTAAATAATCTTTTTTAAAATTATCTATAAATTCATCAATTAAAGATTTTTCGCTTCTTTTATTAATTATTTTCATAATTTATACTTAATATATTAAATTAGCTTTGAAATTAGACTCAATCATTATATATACTACCAGTTGAATATGAAAAAATGGAATTTAAATAGTTGGAATAATTACCCAGCTAAACACTTGCCAGCTTATCAAGATAAAAAGGAGCTGGATATGGTTTTAAGTAAACTAAAAAAATACCCCCCATTAGTATTTGCTGGAGAAACTAGATCACTGAAAAAATCATTAGCTCAAGTAGTTGATGGTAAGGCTTTTTTATTGCAAGGCGGTGATTGTGCTGAAAGTTTTGCTGAGTTTCATCCAGACAATATAAGAGATACTCTTAAGGCAATTTTACAAATGTCTTTAGTTTTAACTTACTCAGCTTCAATGCCAGTTGTAAAAGTTGGAAGAATCGCTGGTCAATTTTCAAAACCTAGAAGTTCACCAGTTGAAAAAAAAGGTGACCAAGAACTACCAAGTTATCTTGGAGATAATATCAATGGAATGGAATTTACAGAAAAAGCAAGAGTGCCTGATCCTAAACGATTATTCAGAGCTTACTCTCAAGCTGCATCAACGTTAAACTTAATTAGAGCATTTTCACAAGGCGGTTTCGCTGATTTAAGGCAAGTTCATTTATGGAATTTAGGTTTTGTTAATGACAAAACTAAAACTAAATATAAAGAAATAGAAGATAGAATAAGCGATGCTTTATCTTTTATGGAGGCTTGTGGAATAAACCCTGAAACAAATAGGAAGCTTAGAACTGTAAATTTTTATACTTCACACGAAGCATTACATTTACCATTCGAAGAAGCTATGACACGAGTTGATTCAACAACTGGCGAACATCATGACACGTCAGCTCACTTTGTTTGGATTGGTGATAGAACTCGTCAACCAGATGGAGCTCATGTAGAATTTTGTAGAGGGATAGAAAATCCAATTGGAATTAAATGTGGACCAACGTTAAAACCAGATGAATTAATAAATCTTTGCAATATTATAAACCCTTCAAACGAGCCTGGTAAAATTACATTGATTTCAAGATTTGGTGCTAACAAAGTTGAAGATTATTTACCAAAATTAATTAAAGGAATTAAAAAAGAAGGTTTAAAAGTTATTTGGTCATGTGATCCTATGCATGGAAATACAATTAAAGCAGCAACTGGACTCAAAACTAGACCTTTCGATAATGTTCTTCAAGAGGTTAAAAATGTTTTTGCAGTTCATCAAGCAGAAGGAAGCTATGCAGGCGGCTTGCATGTAGAAATGACCGGTCAAGATGTTACGGAATGTACTGGCGGTGCACAAAAAATATCTGATGAAGATCTAACTAATAGATACAGAACTCACTGTGACCCGAGACTAAATGCATCACAAGCATTAGAGCTTGCCTTCTTAATTTCTGAAGAAATAAAGAAAAATTCAAAATATTCAAAAAATATTATTAAAGAAGCATCTTAATGATTGGTATATAATCATTAAGACAGAATCCTGAAAGGGATTAAACAAGATGTATTATGAATGTAGAAAAAAGAGCAAAAATTATAATTGATTGGATAAGCAATTATTGTGACAATACCTCATATAAACCAAAATCTTTGGTAGTTGGGATTTCAGGTGGAATAGACTCATCTGTAGTTAGTACACTTTGTGCTTTAACTAACAAAAAAACAATCGTCCTAAGTATGCCAATTAAGCAAATTAAATCACAACATGATCTAAGCATTGAACATGGTGAATGGATTTCTAATAAATATAAAAATGTTGAACATAAAATTCTTGAATTGGAGAATTTGTTTATAAATTTTGAAAAAACTTTAGGTGAATTCAACAATGAACATGGATTTGCAAACTCTAGAGCGAGGTTGAGAATGACTACACTTTATCAGGTGGCGGCTGCAAATTCTGGCATTGTTGTTGGCACAGGTAATAAAGTAGAGGATTTTGGAGTTGGATTTTATACAAAATACGGAGATGGTGGAGTTGATATTTCTCCTATAGCTGATTGCAATAAATCAGAAATTTGGGAACTTGGAAAACATCTTGGCGTTAATCAAAAAATTATTGAAGCAGAACCTACAGATGGTCTTTGGAACGATGGAAGAAATGATTCAGATCAGTTAGGAATGAGCTATGCAGAACTGGAGAAAGCCATGATAGATAAAAATGATCCGAATTATCAAAAATATTTAGAAATTAGAAAGAAAAATCTACACAAAATGGAACCAATTCCAGTTTGTAAATTTAATGACTCATAATTTAAAATTTACTAATTCCTTAACTCGTAAAAAAGAATTATTTAAACCTATAAATTCTAAAGCAGTCACAATGTATGCTTGTGGACCAACTGTTTATGACAACCCTCATGTTGGAAATGCAAGAACATTAATTGTCTTTGATGTCTTATTCAGGGTTTTAAAAAAAATATATGAAAAAGTAAATTATGTAAGAAATATAACCGATGTAGATGATAAAATTATTGAGGCATCTAAAAATAAAAAAAAACCCATAAACAGGATTACAGAAGACGTTACAAAAATTTTTCATGAAAATTGTAAATCTTTAAATTGCTTAACACCAACTAAAGAACCAAAAGCTACTGATCATATAAAAGAAATGATTGAGATGACCAAATCTCTAATAACTAAGAAATTTGCCTATGAGGTTAACGGCCACGTATATTTTTCTGTTTCTTCTTTTCAAGATTATGGAAAACTATCTAATAAAAATTTAGAAGATTTAAAAGCTGGCTTCAGAGTTGAAGTTTCTAAACTTAAAAAAAACCCGATTGATTTTGTTCTTTGGAAACCATCAACTGATATAGATCCGGGTTGGGACTCACCTTGGGGCAGAGGAAGACCAGGTTGGCATTTAGAATGTTCAGTAATGAGTGAAAAATATCTTGGAAAACATTTTGATATTCATGGTGGTGGTTTGGACTTAATATTTCCTCATCATGAAAATGAGATTGCTCAATCATGCTCGAATAATTCTTCTAATAAATTTGCTAATTATTGGATTCACAATGGATTTGTAACCATCAATAAAGAAAAAATGTCAAAATCTTTAGGTAATATTATTTCAATTACTAATGCAGTTAATAAATATTCTGGTCAAGTAGTAAGGTTAGCTTTACTAAGTGCTCACTATAGTCAACCACTTGATTGGAATGATAAATTATTAGAAAATCAAAGATTAACAATTGAAAAATGGTATCAACTTTATGAAGAATCTAATGAAGACATATCATTAGAAGTTTTAAATTCATTATTAGATGATTTAAACACACCCGGTTTTATTGCAAAAATTCACGAACTTTACACGAAAGCAAATAAAGGGGATAAAAAAAGTAAAAAACTTTTTAATGGTGCCTGCAAATTTATTGGTATATTTGATTTAACAAAAAACGAATGGGAGAATTTAAAAAAAGGCAATAAAGAAATATCAGAAGATTTGATTGAAAAGAAAATAGAAGAAAGAATTACTGCTAAACAAAAAGGTGATTTTGGATTAGCTGATCAAATAAGAAGCGAATTATTGGATAAAGGTGTAGTTATTGAAGATCAAAAAGGAAAAACAACTTGGAAATTTAAATGAGCAAAGAAAAATTGTATATATTCGATACAACTTTGAGAGATGGAGCTCAAACAGAGGGAGTTGACTTTTCTGTTGATGATAAAAATAAAATTGCCAAAGTATTATCTGAAATAGGTATAGATTATATAGAGGGTGGTTGGCCTGGGGCAAATCCTGTTGATACAGAATTTTTTTCAAAACCTTTAAATTTAAATAAAAGTATTTTTACTGCTTTTGGAATGACAAAAAAAAAGGGGAGAAGTGCAGAAAATGATCCTTCGTTATCATCATTAATCAATGCTTCTTGCTCAGCTATTTGTGTAGTGGGCAAGACATGGGATTTTCATGTAAAAACTGCTCTTGAAATAAAAAATGATGAGAATCTTGAAAACATAAGAGATACAGCTAACCATATAGTTAAAAGTGGCAAAGAGTTTTTATTTGATGCAGAGCATTTTTTTGACGGGTTTAAATCAAATCCAGAATATGCACTTGATTGTTTAAAAAGTGCTTATGATCAAGGTGCTAGATGGTTAGTACTTTGTGATACTAATGGCGGTACTTTACCTCACGAAATAACAGAAATTGTCTCAAAGGTTACTAAAGTGATACCTGGAAAAAATTTGGGTATTCATGCCCATAATGATACTGAAAATGCAGTAGCCAATTCTTTAGCTGCTGTTCAAGCTGGCGCTAGACAAATACAAGGAACAATAAATGGATTGGGTGAAAGGTGTGGTAATGCTAATTTAATGTCAATCATACCAACGTTGTCCCTAAAAAGATCCTTCGTAGATAAATTTGAAATAAATATCAAAAAAGAAAAATTGGGCTCATTGACGGAATGTTCAAGATTATTAGATGAACTTTTAAATAGAAAACCAAATAAAAGTTTGCCTTATGTAGGGGCTTCAGCTTTTTCACATAAAGGAGGATTACACGTATCAGCAGTAAAAAAGGATCCTAAAACTTATGAGCATGTAGATCCAAAGAGCGTTGGAAATCATAGGAATATTATTATCTCTAATCAAGCCGGTCGCTCAAATATTTTATCAAGATTAGAAGCCTATGGTGTTAAAATAAATTCCAAAGATATAAAAGTACAAAAAATTTTAGATGAAGTTAAAGAAAGAGAATTTAGTGGGTATTCATACGATGGTGCTGATGCATCATTTGAGTTATTAGCAAATCGTTTGTTGGGAAAAGTACCAGAGTATCTTAAAGTTGAAAGTTACGACGTAAGTGTTTCAAAATCAAATAAAATTTCTACTAAAGCAAATGTTGTCTTCTTAATTGACAAAAAAAAAATAGAATGTTCTGGAGAAGGGAATGGTCCAGTAAATGCATTGGATAATGCAATTAGGTCTAACTTTAAAAAAGTAGAAAAATATTATAATTATTTTTCAGACCTTAAATTGCTTGATTATAAAGTTAGAATTTTAAATACTGGGACCGAGGCGACTACTCGTGTATTAATTGAAAGCACAGATAAAACTGGCAAGAGTTGGTTTACAGTAGGAGTGTCTCCTAATATTATTGAAGCTTCATTTAAGGCGTTGATTGATAGTTTAGATTATAAACTTTATAAAGAAAAAGCTCCTGCTAACTTAAATGAAAAATAAATTTGGGTTTATTTTAATTAAACCACAACTAGGAGAGAATATTGGCGCATGCGCACGTTCAATTAAAAATTTTGGTTTTTCAAAACTTCATATTGTTAAACCAAAGATAATTTTTCCCAATCATAAAGCTAAAGCCACATCGGTTGGAGCTTTTGATATTGTTAACAAAGCAAAAGTTTTCGATAATGTTGAAAATGCCATTAAGCCTTTTGATCTTATTGTGTCTTTGAGCGCAAGACGTAGAGATATAAATAAAAAACATATTTCTCTTAAAGAATTTCAAAAAATTATTAAAAGAAGAAATATTAATTTAGGTTTAATGTTCGGTCCAGAAGCATCTGGTTTGTCGAATACAGACTTGTCATTTTCAAATTACATATTGCAAATTCCAACCTCGTCAAAATTTAAATCATTAAATTTATCTCATTCATTAACCATTGTTTGTTATGAAATTTTTAAAACACTTAATGACAAGAAAATAAAAAAAAACAGTAATAATTTAAGAATATCATCTAAGTCAAAAATTTCATCTCTAGTTGGTCACTTAATAAATCTGCTAGAGAAAAAAAATTTTTTTACTCCTAAGGAAAAAAAACATTCAATGTTATTAAATATAAATAATTTAATTTATAGACTAGAACCAAATGATAAAGAATTAAGGATTTTAGCTAGTATTATAAGCTCACTGAGCAAAAATTAACATTAAAGCTCAATTGACAAATCGACACTAAAGCTTATAAACACACAATATTAATTATGACAAAAAGACTTAAATCTAAACATAAAGTTGATCGTAGATTAAAAGCAAACATTTGGGGAAGACCTAAAAGCCCATTCAACTCAAGAGCTTATCCTCCAGGTCAGCATGGTCAAAATAAAAAAGGCAAACCAACGGATTACGGAATTCAATTACAAGCTAAACAAAAACTTAAAGCTTACTACGGAAATATTAATGAGAGGCAATTTAGAAACATTTACCGTAAAGCACTTTCAAAAAAAGGAGATACAACAGAAAATTTAATCGCTTTACTTGAAAGTAGACTTGATACAGTTATTTACAGAGCTAAATTTGCACCAACAGTTTTTGCAGCTAGACAAATGATTAATCACGGTCATATAAAAGTAAATAAAAAAAGAGTAAATATATCTAGTTACACAGTCAGAGCTACAGACTTAATAGAAATAAGAGAGAAATCAAAAAAACTTACAGTTATCGACGGCTCTTTGCAAAGCAAAGAAAGAGATGTACCGGAATACATACAACTAGATAATAAAAACAAAACTGCAAAATTAGTAAGAATACCAAAATTTTCTGAAGTTCCATTTCCAGTAATAATGGAACCAAATCTTGTTATAGAATATTATTCTAGGTAATTAAAAGTCTTTTTAGTAAACTTCATCAATGGATAATTATAGAAAAAAATTTTCATATTTATTTCTTATAGCTTTTTTTATAATCGGTAGTTTAACATCCTTGAATACTGGCATCTCTCACGATGAATTTCATGAAGAAGAAAATTGGAAATTTAACATTTCTCTTACAAAAGATTTTTCTGATAAAATTTTTCTTAAAAAAGAAGGGGATTTCAAAGCTCAAAGTTATACTGACAGATATTATGGTATCGGGTTTCAACTAATTTCTCAACCGATACAATCTTTTTTAAAAGATATCGTAAAAAAAAAACAAAACATTGATAATTTAGGAGCTAAATTAATTTCAAAACATTTTGTAGTTTTTATGTTTTTTTTTATCTCCGGACTTAGTTTTTATTTAATTCTAAAAAAAATAATTGATAACAAAAATTTTTGCTATTTTTCAACTTTAATCTACTTTCTTTATCCATATTTATTAGGTCAATCTTTCTTCAATTCAAAAGATATACCTTTTATGTCAGTTTGGATTTTATGTTCATATTTGAGTTTTAATATCTTTGATAAATTAGAAAAAAAAAGGACAGTCAAATCATCAAAAATTATTCTATTTGGTATGCTGACCGCATATTTACTTTCAATAAGAATAACAGGAATATTAATTTTTTTTCAATACTTTGTTACTTTTTTAATATTCATACTTTCAGAAAAAAATAATTTATCTTTATTTTTTAAAAATAATTATAAAAAATTAATACAATTTACTTTTTCATTACTATTATTTGTTTATATATTAAATCCGATTTACTGGTCTAACCCCTTAGAAATATCTAATGCAATAAAATCAATGAGTTATTATTATCATGACGTTTGTACTCACACGCTTGGAAAATGTATGAGGGCAAAAGATCTACCTGCAACTTATATTCCAATTTGGATGTCTGTAAAGCTTCCACTAATTATATTATTGGGTTTATTATTGATCCCGGTAACAGAAAAAAAAATATTTTCCAATCAAAGAAATAAAATTGTTTTTGGTTCTATTTTAATTACTGCTTTATTTATTCCTTTGCTTCTAATTACAAGAAATACTAATTTATATGATGAAATAAGACACCTAATTTTTTTAATTCCATTATATTTTATAATAGGGACTGTTTCTTTTTATATGTTTTCAAAAAAATTATTTTATTTTTTTGGAGCAATAACGATTTCAATTTTTATTTATGAAAATATTGTTATTCATCCATATCAATATGTTTGGTTCAATTTGCCTTCAAGATATATTGATTTAACTGAAAAATTTGAATTAGATTATCAAGGACTAAGTGGTAAAGATATTGCTAGAAAAATTCCTAAATTTAGTAATAAAGAAACATGTATATTAGTAAGTCCTATATATTCAGTTAAGGCATTTCTGAACGATGACGGTTATACCTGTTTTGATGTCTGGCAAAAAGTTGATACTAAATATGAAAGACCTTTTCTAGCAGTCCAACATGTAAGAAATGTAAAAAAAGGTCTCCCATACAATTGTAAATCTATTTATGATAGTGGTTTTAAACTTCTATTCCATAATAAAAAATTTGTAACAGGCAAATTGCTAAAATGTAATTAAAGTTTTTTAATTTTAATAAGTAAAGATTTTCCAAAAAAATATTTCATAAAAATTAAATCTATGATCCTTGAAATAGGTATTAAATAATTCCATAATTTAATCTTTAAAGAGAAGTTTCTTAGGTTATCTTTAATTAACAATTTTGAAAATAAAATTAAACAAAAGCCTATAAAATCAAAATATTGAGACTTAAATTTTTTTATCCCACAACTATACAAAAGATCCTTAATGTTTTTTTTACTATATCTTCTATAATGGCCTATTCTCTTATCATACGCTGTATATAAGAATTGAAAGGCAGGAACACAAATTATTAATGTTCCGTTTTTTTTTAGTAGATTGAATGCTTTTTTTATTTCTTTAGCATCTTCTTTAATATGTTCAATAACATCCAGGTATAAAATAGTATCAAAAGAATTTTTTTTTAGGTTTTTAAAATTTTTTTTTACAATAATATTTCTTTTTTTCTTATTTTTTTTTTTTAAAAAATTAAAATATTTAAGAGTTGGTTCTATTAAAGTTATTTTTTCGCAAATTTTTGAGTAATTTCTTAGATATATACAATTTCCTGGTCCAACTTCTAATATATTACCCTTAATTTGATTTTTAATAAGTGAAAATTGATATGATCTATAAAGTTTGGCTTGGTCAAAATTATGTAACTCCCATCCTGTATATTTCATTGATTTTTTTTATGTTATTTAATTTTTGTATCAAGTTCTTTTTGAATTTTTAAAATGAAATTATTGATTAATATTCTTTCCTCATTAGATAAATAGTTTTCTTTATCAACTGCCTTCTGCATTTCTTTCTTTATAGAAGTAACTAAATCTTTTCTCCCTTCTTTAGAAAGTACTAGTTCCATTTTTTTTTCAAATTTATTGATTGTTTTGCCAATCGTGAATTCAAAAATTAAAATTGTTGCAACTATTATTACAATAACTTTATAAATGTATTGTCTCATTTATATTAAGTTTTTTTCTTCAAAGAGTTTTTTTAGCTCACCTTTCTCAAACATTTCTTTAACAATGTCACATCCACCAATAAATTCTTTTTTCACATATAATTGTGGAATTGTAGGCCAGTCACTGAATATTTTTATTCCTTGTCTTAAGTTTTCATCTTCCAGTACATTAATTCCTTTAAAATTTACTTTTAAATGTTTAAGTACATTTGATACAGCCATAGAGAACCCACATTGGGGTGAATCTGGAGTTCCTTTCATAAATAAACAAACATCATTTTCATTAATTAAATTTTCTATAGTTTTATTAGCTTCCATTATTTTCCTTCTGTAGTTATTGACAAAGCGTGTAGCTCGTTTCCCATTTTACCTTTTAATGATTTATAAACAAGTTTGTGCTGCTCTATTTTACTTAAATTATTAAATTGTTTGGATTTAATTGTTGCCGCATAATGATTATTATCTCCCATTAAATCTTTAATTTCTATCGATGCGTCTGGAATAGCATCTATTATAAGTTTTTTTATTTCATCAACCGGTAGAGGCATCAGTAACTATTATACCATTCATTATTTATTTTAAATAAATCTTTATTACTTATTTTTAGCTCACCCTCTATTTCAAAGTATTCTTTTTGAGTGATGCCAATATTTTCATAATAAATATTGTTATCTTTTAAGACTTTTTCAACTTTTGGTAAATCATGAGCTTCGATTTCAATGATATATCTCGCTTGATCTTCTCCAAAAAAATATTTGTACAAATTGTTGAGTTTTTTTGGTTTCTGTATCTTTGCTCCATTTTCGGACCCAATAGCCATTTCACAGAGTGCTGTAATTAAACCTCCAGACGAAACATCATGAGAAGATAAAATTAGACCTTCATTTATTAATTTTAATAATATTTCACCATTATTTTTTTCGTTATGAAGATTTACTTCTGGGGGCATACCATCATCAATAGAAAAATTTTCTTTTAAAAAAACACTTTGCTCGATATGTCCAAATGTTTTTCCTATTAACATCACGATACTTTTATCTTTATAAAAGTGATGACTTAGAGGTTTAGAAATTTTTTTTATAAGACCAACACCACCTATAACAGGAGTTGGAAAAATATTTTTATTATTAGTGCCATTGTAAAATGAAACATTACCAGAAACTACTGGGTAATTAAGAAATTCGCATGCCTCTTTAATACCCTCTAAACATTCTGCGAATTCACCCATAATCTCTTTGTTTTCTGGATTACCAAAATTTAAACAATTTGTAATCGCCAAGGGTTTTGCTCCAACTGTAATTAAATTTCTCCAGTTTTCACATACAATTTGTTTTCCTCCAGTAATAGGATGTGATTTGCAATAATTTGCAGATGAGTCAACTGATACAGCGATTGCTTTATCTTTACCATGAATTCTAACTATAGCCGCATCGGTGCCGGATCTTTGAATGGTATCACACATAACCATCTGATCGTACTGGCTTGTTATCCAATTTTTATTTGAATGGTTGGGACTAGATAAAATTTTAATTAAAGCATCTTCAATTTTTATATTACTGAGATCTTTTAAATTAATTTTTGCTTTTGAAGGTTTTTTTCTTATCCATTTTCTATCATAAATTGGGGCTTTAGAAGCCAAAGCATCAATTGGAATTTCACCTTCAATTTTTTTATGAAATTTAAGCGTTAAATTTTTCGTATTTGTTGTTTTTCCAATTACTACAAAATCTAAATCCCATTTATCAAAAATTTTTTTTGCGTCTTTTTCTTTTTCATCTTCAAGAATGATAAGCATTCTTTCTTGACTTTCGGATAACATCATTTCGTAAGGAGACATGTTTTCTTCTCTGCAAGGAACTTTATCTAGTTCTAATTCTATACCAAGGTCACCCTTGGAGGCCATTTCAACACTTGAAGAAGTAAGCCCAGCAGCACCCATATCTTGAATTGAAATAATAGAATTGTCTTTCATAAGTTCTAGACAGGCTTCCATTAAAAGTTTTTCAGTAAAAGGATCTCCAACCTGCACAGTTGGCTTTTTCTCATCTGAATTTTCATCAAATTCAGCAGACGCCATAGAAGCCCCATGAATTCCATCACGACCAGTTTTAGAACCAACATAAACTACAGACTTATTTATGCCTTTTGCTTTTGAGTAAAAGATCCTATCTTTTTTTGCATGCCCAACCGCCATCGCGTTCACTAAAATATTTTCATTGTAAGTTTCATTAAATTTTGTTTCACCTGCAACAGTCGGTATACCTATACAGTTTCCGTATCCACCAATTCCAGAAACAACACCATTTAATAAACTTTTAGTTTTTGGGTGTTCTGGAGCACCAAAGTGTATTGAGTTTAAAAGAGCTATAGGTCTTGCCCCCATTGTGAAGACGTCTCTTAATATTCCACCAACACCTGTAGCTGCTCCTTGATAAGGTTCAATATATGAAGGATGGTTATGACTTTCTATTTTAAAAACAATAGCGTCATCATCCCCTATATCAATTACACCTGCATTTTCCCCAGGTCCTTGTATAACTTGTTTTCCTTCAGTAGGTAATTTTTTTAAATGCTTTCGTGAAGACTTGTAAGAACAATGTTCATTCCACATTGCTGAAAAAATTCCAAGCTCTAATAAATTTGGTTCCCGTTTTAATAATTTTTTTATATTTTCAAATTCTTCAATTTTTAATCCGTGTTTTTCAACTATTTGAGTAGTTATTTTCATTTTAATTAAGTAGACTTGAAAATAAATTTACCCCATCATTATTTGATATCATTTCATCTACCATTCGTTCAGGGTGGGGCATCATTCCTAAAATATTTTTATTTTCATTAAATATTCCAGCAATATTTTTTAATGAGCCGTTAGGGTTTGATTTTTCATTTGAATTTCCATTTTCGTCACAATATTTAAATGCAATTAAATTTTCTTTCTCTAATTCTTCAAGATGCTTGATATTGGTAAAATAATTCCCTTCATTATGTGCAATATTAATTTTTAGTATTTGATCTTTTTTATATTTATTTGAAAACTTAGTATCATTATTCATTACTTTTATGTGAACATCATTATTAATAAACTTTAAGTTTTTATTTCTTAAAAGCGTACCTTTTAAAAGGCCTGTTTCTGTTAAAATTTGAAATCCATTGCAAATACCCAAAATCAAACAACCAGCATGAGCAGCTTTAATAACCTCATCTATTATTGTAGATTTTCCAGCAATAGCTCCAGATCTTAAATAGTCTCCATAAGAAAAACCTCCCGGAATAACTATCAAATCAGATTTAGGTAAACTTGTATCTTTATGCCAAACCATTTGATTTTCAAATTGTAATTTTTTTAAAGCTACAGCGATGTCTCTATCACAATTGGAGCCAGGAAAAACGATTACAGAAGATTTCATAAAATTTTACTTATTTTATAGTCTTCGATAATTAGATTTACTAAAAGTTTTTTACACATTTCGTCAATTTTTTTTTCAGCTAGCAATTGATCTTTTTCATCGATTTCTATTTCAAAATTCTTACCTTGCCTTATACTTTTAAGATTATTAATACCCATGTTCACTAAAGTATTTTTTACAACTTTACCTTGTGGATCTAATACATCTTTTTTAAGAGTTACTGTTACAGAAAATTTCAATTTATTTTTTTTTAAATTTTATCGGAATTGTTTTACCAAAATTAACTTCACTGATATTAGTTTCCTCAGGCATAATTCCCAATCTTCTCGCAACTTCTTGGTAGCCTTGAATAATATTGCCCAGATCTTTTCTAAATCTATCTTTGTCTAGTTTTTTTTCTGTTTTAGCGTCCCAAAGTCGACATGTATCAGGACTTATTTCATCTGCTAAAACAACTTCTTTTTCCTCGTTATCTTTATTCCAGGTTTTTCCGTATTCAATTTTAAAATCAACAAGTTTTATTCCAATTCCTCTGAACATGCCCAATAATAAATCATTTATTCTTAATGTCATTTTATCAATCGTTTGGATTTCTTTTTCAGTAGCCCATCCAAATGAAAAAATATGTTCTTTCGAAATTAAAGGATCATTCAATTCGTCTTTTTTGTAGCAATATTCTAATAAAGGTGTTTCTAGAACTGTACCCTCAGGAATACCTAGTCTTTTTGTTAAAGATCCTGTTGCGATATTTCTAACTATAAATTCTATTGGAAAAATCTCAGCTTTTTTAATTAGCTGTTCTCTCATATTTAACCTTTTTAAAAAATGAGTCTTAATTCCGCATTGTGAAAGATTTGTTAAAATATACTCTGATATTCTATTATTGAGAACACCTTTGCCTTCTACGCTTGATTTTTTTAAATTGTTATAAGCTGTTGCATCATCTTTAAAATGTTGAATAATTAAGTCTTTATCCTTTGTTTCGTAAAGAATTTTAGCTTTACCCTCGTATAATTTTTTCCCTTTATTCATTTGATTATTTTTTCAGACTTCTTCTGAAAATTATATTAATTTTTTTTGTATGGTAACCAAAATCAAATAGTTTTTTAATTTTATTAACAGGTATTTTATTTGTGATATTTTTATCGGAGACAATTTTATCATAAAAAGAGGAGTTTTCCTTCCAAGCTGTCATCGCATTTTTCTGAACAATTTTGTATGATTGCTCCCGAGTAAATCCAACAGAAGTTAACTCTAGAAGCACTCTCTGAGAAAAAAATATACCATTAGTGATTTCTAAATTTTTTTTCATATTTTTTGGATAAATATTTAAATTTTCTACAACGTTGTTCAGTCTATTGAGAGCAAAATCTAGTGCGATGGTAGTATCTGGCCCAATATTTCTCTCAACAGCTGAATGAGATATATCTCTCTCATGCCACAAGGCAACGTTTTCTAAAGCGGGAATCACACTTGATCTAACTAGTCTTGCTAAACCTGTTAAGTTTTCGCTTAATATTGGATTTTTTTTATGAGGCATTGCAGAAGATCCTTTTTGTTTTTTTCCAAAAAATTCTTCAACTTCTAAAACTTCAGTTCTTTGCAGGTGTCTAATTTCAACTGCAAATCTTTCTATGGAGCTTGCTATAATTCCTAAAGTTGAAAAAAAATGAGCGTGTCTATCTCTAGGAATTACTTGTGTAGAAATTGGTTCAACATTTAATTTTAGCTTTTTGGCGACATAACTCTCTACTCTTGGGTCTATATTTGCAAAAGTTCCAACCGCTCCAGAAATTGCACAGGTTGATATTTCCTTTATAGAATTTTCTAAACGATTTTTATTTCTTTTAAATTCCTCAAAAAAAGAGAGCATTTTCAAACCAAATGTTATTGGCTCTGCGTGTATTCCATGACTTCTTCCAATACATAAAGTATACTTATGTTTTATTGCTTGTTTTTTAATTGATTTAAGCAATTCATCGATATCTTTTAATAATATCTTTCCCGACTGTTTAAGTTGAAGATTAAAGCAAGTGTCCAAAACATCTGATGAAGTCATGCCTTTATGTAAATATCTTGCTTCTTTACCTGCCTTTTCAGTAATTGAAGTTAAAAAAGCTATAATATCATGTTTAACTTTTCCTTCTATTTGTAAAATTCTTTTTGGGTTAATTTTAGCTTTTGATCTAACTTTTTTAGCAACACCCTTAGGAATAATTTTTAATTTTTCCATTGCTTCAGCTGCCGCTAATTCAATATCAAGCCATATTGAGTATCTATTATGGTCCTCCCAAATACTTTTGATTTCTTTTCTGGAATATCTTTCAATCATAAATTTTATACATTTTTTTTTGATTGAGTAAAAATTTCACAACCATCTTTAGTTACACCTATTGTATGTTCAAATTGTGCTGACAACGATTTATCTTTAGTAACTGCAGTCCAGCCATCATTTAACGTTTTAGTTTCATAATTACCAAGATTAATCATAGGCTCAATAGTAAAAATCATTCCTGATTTTAACTTTTCTCCTGTACCCATTTTTCCATAATGTAAAATATTTGGTTCTTTATGAAATACTTGACCAATTCCATGACCACAAAAGTCTTGAACAACCGAAAATTTATTAGCTTCAACGAGGGTTTGAATAGTTGAACCTATATCTCCTAAATGAATACCTTCTTTTACAATGTTGATTGCTTTCATCATAGACTCATAAGTGATGTTAATTAACTTTTCAGCTTTAATTGAAACATTGCCTACCTTAAACATTCTACTAGTATCCCCATGCCATCCTTCCTTAAAAGTTGTGACATCAACATTTACAATGTCACCTTCTTTTAAAATTTTATCTGACGGTATTCCGTGACACACAACGTGATTAGTTGAGGTGCAGCAAGACTTTGGAAAACCTCTATAAAATAAAGGTGCAGAATAAGCATTATTATCATTTATAAATTCATAACAAACTTTATCAATATCATCAGTGCAAATACCTGGTTTAATAATCTTACTTACTTCATCCAGAGCACTAGCAGCAATAGATCCTGCTATTCTAGTTTTTTCAAAAGCTTCTTTAAAATTTTCACTCATTATAAATTAAATTTAATTTTATTATTGATTTTTATTCCTTTTATAGAAAATTTACAATCATAGCAGAGGATATTTAGATTGTTTTTAACAGCTTTGCGAAGAGCATTCGCATATTCAGGATCTATATCTTTTGCAATTGTAAACGATTTACAGTCATCTCTTTGTATTAGGTATAGAATAAAAATTTTGTAATTTTTTTTCCCTGCTTTTACTAGTTCATTAATGTGTTTTAGCCCTCTAGCTGTAATTGAGTCAGGAAATTCGGCTAATCCTTTTTTTCTAGATAAAGTGACATTTTTAACCTCGATAAATATCTTGTTCTTTTTATTTGAAATAAGAAAATCAAACCTTGTATTTGAACCAAATTTTGTTTCAGGTTTTATATCTATAATGTCATTAAATTCTTTTATTAAATTATTATTTAGAGCATTAAGTACAATCTTGTTTGATGAATGAGTATTTACCCCAACTTTACTTTTATTATCTTCAATAATTTCTAAAGTGTATTTTAATTTTCGATTAGGGTTATCCGATTTGCTAATCCAAACTTTATTACCTTTTTTTAATAATCCATACATTGACCCAGTGTTAGGACAATGTGCCGTCACAACTTGATTACTAATTTTTATGTCAGCAAAAAAACGCTTATATCTTTTAATTAATATACCTGATATTAATTTATTTTTAAAAATCATATATATTTATAACTTCTATGAAGAAAAAAATAAAAAAAATAAATGCTGCAATTTTAATAATTGGCAATGAGATACTCTCAGGACGCACTCAAGATAAAAACATCTCATTTATAGCAAATTGGCTAAATTCAAAATGTGGAATTACTGTAAATGAAGTTAGAATAATTCCAGATGAAGAAAAGATTATAAAAAAAAATGTGTTACTTTTATCAAAAAAATTTAATTATGTTTTTACCACAGGTGGGATTGGACCAACACATGATGATATCACAGCTCAATCAATTTCTAGAGCCTTCAATGTAAAATATGAATATCATAGAGAAGCATATACACTTTTAGAAAAATATTATGGTAAAAAAAAATTTAATGACGGAAGAAAAAAAATGGCAAAAATGCCTAGAGGCGCTAAATTGATTTATAACCCATCAAGTACTGCACCAGGATTTATCACCAAAAATGTTTTTTCTTTACCTGGCGTGCCATCGATTTTAAATTCAATGATTGAAAATTGCAAAAGGTACTTAATTAAAGGTTTAAAAGTTAACAGTAAAACAATAAATATTTTTACTGTGGAAAGTAATATTGCAAAACAACTTGGAAAGATTCAAAAAAAATATAAAAAGTTTGTTGATATTGGAAGCTATCCTTTTTTTAGATTGGGTAAAGTTGGTGTTTCTATAGTATCTAGATCAACATCAAAAAAAAAACTTGTAGAAGTTAATAAAGATTTGATGAAGGTCATCAATTTAAAAAAGATTAAAATATTAAATACTTAAATTAAATCGTAAACTTCATCTACAGATATACTTTCAATATCTGTTGTATCATGAATTTTTTTACTATCTAATATTTTTGTATAATTATTTTTTGGGGCAAATTTTTCAGAATTAGTTGGACCAAAGATCACTATCATAGGTATATCTGCAAGCCCCATCATGTGCATTACTCCGTTGTCTATAGAAACAGCTTGATCCAATCTTGCTGATAGAGCTGTTACTAGAGCAGGGCAGGAAAGTTCAGATTTTGTTTCAGGAAACAAAGCATCAGGAACTTGATTTTTAATTTTTTCAATAATGTGTTCTTGATTTTTTTCAATAAAAAAAACTGGAATTTTATTTTTAATTAGAGATTTATTTGCTAAAGAAATAAACTTATAAATTGACCAGCTTTTTTTTCTATATTCATTACCTTGAGTTATAGAAAATCCAATATAATTTGATTTTGGTAATAATTTTTTTGCTTCACTAATTAAATTTTTGGGCAATGTATTGGAATTAAAATTAACAATTTTTATCTTTTCTTCTAAAAATGAACTTAAATTTTCTATATGGTTTTTTGATTTATATTTTATTTTTTTTGTTGAGAATAAATTTCCAAATGTGGTTGAATAAAAATTATCATGAGGTATTCTTTTTAAAATAACAGAATTTCTAAATTTTGACTGAAGATCTATGATTAAATCAAATTTTATATTATTTTTTTTCTTAAAATTTTTTTTAACAAATAATAAGTGCCACCATCTAAAACCAAAATATTTTAAATTTAACTCCATAGTTTCAATTCTAATATTGTATTCCTTAAGTTTACCCTCAAAGTGGTTTGGATGGGCCCCTAGATAAAAAATATTTGATTTTCTATAGTGGTTTTGGAGACTAAGGATTAATGGAATAATTTGAATAGAGTCGCCTAAGCCACCACCAGAATTATAGATTAAAATTTTCTTCATGAAATAAAAATACTTTATAAGATGTATATAATAATATAAATATCATATACATATTACAAAATTATGTGCCCTCGTGGTGAAATTGGTAGACACAAAGGACTTAAAATCCTTGCCCTTTTGGGAGTGCCAGTTCGAGTCTGGCCGAGGGCACCATTAGACAGATGAATAAACCTATAATAATTTCAGATAAAAATATCAACTCTTATAAAATAAAAAAAAAAATAGTTAAAATTTTTAAAAATTTTTCTATAGGAAAATCTAACATCATAATAGTTATTGGTGGAGACGGCTTTATGTTAAAAACTTTAAAAAAAAATAAAAATTCAAGAAAATTATTTTACGGAATTAATTCTGGTAATTATGGTTTCCTAATGAATAAATTCTCTGAAAAATCTCTGATTAAGAATTTAACTAAAGCAAGAACAGTAAGTATCTCCCCATTAGAAATGATTGTAAAAACAAAAAATAAAATTAAAAAAAGTCTTGCTATTAATGAGGTCTCAATATTAAGACAAAGCAGACAAACAGCTAATTTATCGATTAAAAATAAATCGAAATATATAATAAAAAAATTAGTTTCAGACGGGGTTTTAGTTTCTACACCAGCTGGAAGTACAGCTTACAATTTATCTGTAAATGGACCAATATTAAGTTTAAACTCAAATAAAATTTCTATTGCACCAATAAGTGCTTTTAGGCCCAGAAGATGGTTGGGTAAAATAGTAAACACCAATTCTAAAATAATAATAAATAATCTTAACTCATCTAAAAGACCAATTAGCGCTGTTGCAGATAATGTTGAGGTTAGAAATGTAAAAAAAGTTATTATTAGAGTTAAAAATGAGATTAAGTTAAATTTATTGTATGATAAGAATAAGAGTTTACAAAAAAAAATAAAATTAGAGCAAATTAGGAGAGAAACTTTTTAATAATATTTAATCTAAATTTTATTAGGACTTAAAAAATTAGAGTATGAGTAAATATTTATCAAATAAATATAAAAATTTAGAGAATATATCGCAAGAAAATGCAGAAATTTTTAAATCAAATAACCCATTTCCATTTATATGTTTTAAAGATTTTTTTGATAAAAGTTACTTAGATGAAGTTTTAACAGATTTTCCAGATTTAGCAGTTCAAAAAAAGACTAATGAATTTAACACACCTACTGATAAAAAAAAATTTGCAACAAATCAAGAATTTGAGTTTCCATCAAAGATAAGTGATTTATTAAATTTTTTAAATTCTTTTAAATTTTTAAATTTTCTTCAAAAATTAACTGGCGTTAAAGAAAA
>Ga0315315_10000821_pt1 | contig 27589 bp, 30 predicted proteins | sample M140m3416metaG_FD_203699 | JGI IMG/M metagenome (GOLD analysis project Ga0315315, IMG submission 203699) | Ammonia-oxidizing marine archaeal communities from Monterey Bay, California, United States - M1 40m 3416 | ecosystem: Environmental > Aquatic > Marine > Intertidal zone | place: USA... | reverse complement strand
ATCGCAGACGCCCTGAAATAAAAATTTTTTAGATATTTGATTTAAACAACTTTTGATTTTGTAGATTTCACCCAATCAAACCAACCTCTTTTAATAGATTCTTCTTCTTCTTCTTCTTCTTCTTCTTGAAACATATTGTCGTCAATATCTTTTTTTTCACTTTCATTTTCTAATGTTGTTTTAATATTTTCTACAAAATCTGTTAATTTAATTGCTTCATCACATGTTTCATTTAAGAATAATTTGGTATTTTTAATACCTTCATCCTCGTTATCACTATAATTATTACTATCATTACTATCATTACTATCATTACTATCATTACTATCATTACTATCATTACTATCGTTACTATCGTTACTATCATTACTGTCACTTTCCCAATCACTATCGTATTGATCTTGGGCTAATTTGTAACGTTTATTTTCTCTATATTTTTTCCAATCCACAAGGAATTCTACATTTGTGGGCGTTTCCAGATATTTGTATCTTGGTGTAATAGACAAATATGACAATGCCTTTTTCACTCTCATTTTTTCAATATCACTACCGCATAGTAAAGGATCGTCTTCGTTTAAAATATTAGTCTTGTAATAGTTCAAAATTCTCAACAAACAATAGTAACATAGAATTGATACTGGAATTTTTAATGTCCGGTATGGAAAGTTACTTTCAATAAATGTGGCAAATATACAAAATATGAATGAACCAAATATCATCAACTTTCTTGGATATGGATGGCTCAGTAAAACTAGTATTCCCCATAAAATATTCAAGAAATCTCTACCAACATTTATAAAACAAGACGAGAGCGACAATTTAGAACGAAGAGGAGTTACAAATACACCAGTCATAATATAATATACATTTAATTATATTCCAATTTTTATTTTCAATTTTCATTATGATTTAGAGTTATCATAATATTTAATTTATGATGAGAGGTCCCCACTCTTTGCTATTAAGACAACTTTTTTCAACCAAAAAAAAATATAACAAAAATGTTATTTGTCCAAGAAAAAATGTTAAATCTAGTAAAATCTCTCCAGTTAAATGTTATGCAACTGAAAAAGATAAAAAAAATTGTGCGTGTAAAAGAAGAAGAAAGGATATAGACAAGAAAAAGATTTATTAATATTATAAAATTTTTTTCTTTGAATATGACTACTTGAGATATGATAGTGATTCTGGTCTGTAATTTATACCCAACTGACACAAATAGTTATACAAATGTCTATTAGTATAACTATTTATGAACCAGCCACCTTCATACAATTGCCAATCTATTAACATAGAACTTACAGAATCGTAATGTTCCCGGTTCTTTATATTTTGTTTAATCCATTCATCTTTTTGTAATTGTTGTCCTAGTTTATCGTAAGATTCACCTATGTGCCATTTATGATAAACAAGTAGACCTTTTAAAGTAACATTACCATTACAACCATCAAGACTTATACGAAGTTTTTCCTTTGGCATTATGAGTATTAATACTATTAATATATCATTATTAATTTCAATTTTTAAAAAAAAAGATTATGTGTAGGTTTCTTGATTTTTATTTGTTTTTGATTTTTTTTGATTTTTTTTGATTTTTATTTGTTTTTGATTTTTTTTGATTTTTATTTGTTTTTGATTTTTATTTGTTTTTTTTTGATTTTTTGATTAGCAGACGAATGCGTCTTCGAGTACGGATTCAACCGTCACTACTGCCTTGACAGTAGGTGGTGTATAGACTCCTTCAAACTTGGTTTGGAATTCACGTTCCCATTTGGAACGACGATTCATCTCCGTTTGGTATGCCCGTTTGGCCTTGTTTTGCTGTTTCTGTTCGTCGGTGAGAGTTGCTTTCTTTGGCGTAGGAGGTTTTGCTGCCTTAGCTGCTTTTTTAGCTACAATTGCCTCTTCTCTGGCAGCTTTTTTGGCAGCTTTGACTGCTTTCTTTTCTGCAGCTTCAGCTTCCTTTTCAGCTTTCTTGACTGCTTTGATTGCCTTCGCCTCCTCTTTCCATTTAAGCTTGAGCTGACTGCGAGTTGCTTTAAGAGTTTTCTTGAAAGCGGTGTGGCTTTTTTTGGCTTCTCGAATGCTCTTGCGACGGACTTTCGATTGTTTGGCCGCTTGCTTTGCGATAGCAGTCATAGGTTTGACAACCTTTTTTGGTTTGGTAACTTTGGACTTCGTAACTTTGGATTTGGTAACCTTTTGAGCTTTCAATGCTGCGCGATCCAACTTGCGTTGTTTGACAGCTTCTTTCTTTTCAACAGCAATACGACGTTTGCGTTGCTTTGCCGCATTCGCAGCGTTGATAGGGCTGGCAATTCGTACGGCAGCGATAACCTTAGAAGACCGGGGTCCAGTAGGATGTTCGACTGGGGCATTCATGGCTGCTTCGATTTGTTGAACTGTGAAAGTAGACATAGTATTTAGTAAGTTTGAGTTTTTAGAGTTTTTAAATTCTTGTTATTGTTTTTAATAATTAGGTTCTTGTCAGAAACAAAAAATTTCAATTTTCAGATTTTTTCAAAATTTTATACTTAGATATACCGTAATTTTCTTGAATTGCTTCTATCAATAAAAAAAAAGGTCTTTTATATACAACTTGCCTTTTTAATTTTTATTTGTTTTTATTTTTTATAATTAACTCGCTTACGGGTGTCATTTACTCTTCGTCCTCGGGTTCATAACCTTCGAGGATCTTGAGAGTATCGTCATCGTCGTTGAATTTTCCTACAAAACTCATGTTCTCATCCCAAACATTGGCATCTTCATCCACATAGAAGTCTACGGTGTATTTTTTCAAATCATCGTGTTCGAACTCTTCGATTGCCTCTTCTCCGGGAAACTCGGGAGTTTCTTCCTCTTCGACCTCTTCCTCTTCGATCTCTTCGAGTTCCTCTTCCTCGAGTTCCTCTTCGACTTCCTCTTCGACTTCCTCTTCGACTTCCTCTTCGACTTCCTCTTCGACTTCCTCTTCGACTTCCTCAACTGGAGTCTCAACTGGAGTCTCAACTGGAGTCTCAACTTTTTTGGTTGGAATGGTTGTTTTCGATTCCAGTTTTTCATCTGCCGCATCGCTCACCATAGCCTCGATAAGAGCTTTCTGTTCGGTAGCTAATTTGTCTGCTGAGCTCTTTTTGGTGATCTTTTTCTTGATCTTTTTCTCAACCTTTTTTTTGATTTTTTTATTAATTTTTTTCTTAGGAGTTTTAACTGCTTTTAATTCAAATCCTGTAGAAAACAACTCGGTGTAACGAGCGTTCGCTTCATCGGTCCAATTGCTCTCGACCTTTTTGATAACTTTGCGAGTTTCTTTATGGATACTGATACGAATCTTAGAACCGTTTTTGCCTAGAATCGGTTCTTTATCACCATCGATTAGGACGCGATCGGTGTATTCTTTCTTACTAGGAGACGATTTTTTAAGAGCTTTCTTCTCAGCAGCTGCTTTAAGTTTAGCCTGTTTCTTCTCTTCTGCCTTGACAGCCTTCTCTTCCGCTTTAATTTCATTCTTGCGGTCTTTTACAGCCTTGCGAATGCTGGGAAGAGTATCGTCTTCTGGAGCAACTCCTCCGAGGATAGCCAACTCGTCAATTAAGGCAGCTTTTTTAAGTTCCATTTTACTAGGACCTTTTGCTACTTTAGACTTGGGAGTTTTGACTTTCTGCTGAGGAAGATCTTTAAGACACTCATCCAGAGCTAACTGGAAGGTATCTCTAGGACATGAATCACCGAGTTGGGCACCGAGACGTTGTCCAAATTCAGTAAGAGCCGCTACGAGAGCGCGTTGATTGATAACTTGCATAAGAGTGATAGACATATTGTTTTTTGTTAATATTGTTTGTTATTAGTTTGAATAGTTCAGTTCTTGTCAGAAACAAAAAACTTCAATTTTCAGAATCTTGTTGATACTAATCCTTGACTTTTAATGTCTTTGCAAAATTGCTTTTTTTATGTTTCTGACAGTATTAAGTATAAAACTTGTAAATATAACAACAATGTCAAGTTTAACTAACTCATCCATTAACACCTCATTCATAATCAAGATACAAGCCCTCTGGAGAGGATATTTACACAAGAAAGGTTGGATAGAGGTGGATTGTTTACGGGAGATTTCAAAGTCGAATGAAAAAATGAAAAAAGCGTTAATAAAAAGCAAAGCAAACCAAGATTGGCGATGCTACACTTATTCCAAGGCTGCTAGACCATTTATATTGAAAATATTGAAAAATTTCACATGTTTATCTAATTCATGTTGTGAACTTATTCAAGTTTTATATATCAAATCAATAAAAGAGATTATCCCGAATTTAAATAAAGCAACTTTTAAATATGAATTATCAATTGCAGCTGCCAATATAATTACTAAAAATGTTCGTAGGTCTAATCGACTAGTAATAGAGTTAAAATATATAAATAAATACAGAAATAATTTACTGAAATTTAAAAAAAAATGTGAAGATAAAACGATATCTTACTACAATTATTTACCAGGAAACACATTGCCTCTTGATATTCGAAGTAAAATTATTAGTTTCATTTCATCAGTTCCGATGTTTATTTGGGAGGGTAAAAATAGAAAACTTATTCATAAAGAGCTAGTCAAATACAAATGCAAAGACTAAATATTATTAAATAAAAAAGAGCTGTCTAACAAATAGCTGCTCTTTTTTTTATCAACATTATAAAATTGATGCTCTATTATGTTATATAAATCAATATAACAAATGGAGACCCATCTTAAAGAAATCTATGGGTTTAATTCTTTTCGGGACAATCAAAAAGAAATTATTAGTGATCTTATAAATAAGGAAAATGTATTTGCTATTTTACCAACAGGCGGAGGAAAATCCTTGCTTTATCAGTTTCCTGCAACTTTTACTGATAAAATTACAGTAGTAGTTTCCCCGTTGATTTCGTTGATGAATGACCAATGTAAGTATCTTAATTCCAAAAATATAAAGAGTATCTGTTTAAACTCGGAATCTTCGATTGGAATAGGTCATTATGTCAAGTATAAAATTATTTATACAACTCCTGAATTTATTGTATCAAGATTATATGCGTTTGAACGTATTAAGGATAGTATTGGTCTGTTTGCTATTGATGAAGCACATTGTGTTTCTCAATGGAGTCATGATTTTCGACCCAGTTATCAAAAATTAGGAATTCTTAAAACACAATTCCCTGACATTCCTTTGTTGGCGGTTACTGCTACCGCCACGCCAAGAGTTTTGGAGGAAATGTATGAATATTTAAATATAACTGAATCGAATGAATATGCTTTGGGAACGAGAAGAACAAATCTCATGATAAAAGTGTTGCCTAAGTCTGAATTTACAAAATGCAAAATTACAGAACCAACAATCGTATACGTTCAGACTCGCAAACTGTGTGAAAAATTACACAACGATTTTATAAAAAAAGGTATTTCGTCGGCTTATTATCATGGTGGTATGCAGAAAGAGGAAAAAGAAAGAAGTCATGAATTATTTATAAACGGTGAAAGCCTGGTAATTGTAGCAACTATTTCATTTGGAATGGGGATCGATAAATCAGATATAAGACACGTTGTAAATTATGGAGTTCCTTCCAATATCGAAAGTTACTATCAAGAGATTGGTAGGGCTGGAAGAGACGGAATAGATAGCAAGGCAACTATTTACTACGACGATAGCGATTTTAGAACAACAGCCTACTTGATATCTCTATCTCAAGACCCAGGACAAATAAAAATTAAAACACAAGGAATGAATACATTTCGAAGTTTCTTACAGGAAAAAAACATATGTAGACAACAAATGATAGATTACTATTTTGCTACTGGAGAATTCGCATCTGAAGACGATGTAAAAGAAATACCAAAATGTAATATGTGTGATAATTGTTTGTCTGGGCCAAAACAAGATATGATCGATGTTAGTCTGGAAGCTGCTTCTATAGTTAGTATTGTAAAAAATATTTATTTAAAAAATAGATATAATTTTGGCCTTAAAAAAACAGTTTCTCAAATTAGGCAAAAAATTCGACCAAAAAAAACAGAGAAATGGGTAAAAGATTTGATTGAAATATTAGTCACTAAAAATGTATTAAAACGAGAGAAAGCAGGATTTGGATTTGTAATCAGTGTTGGTACTGTCCAATTAAAAAATATACCACCAATTAAGGCTAGGATAACAAATAGTAAACCCGTGGAAAATAATATTTTCAAGATTATGGACTTGAGAAATAAAATAGCTTATAAATTTGGGTTGATCCCGACTTCTTTTATAAATGATAGGGTAATTATGAATATTAACGCAAAGTGTCCCAAAAATATGACGGAATTGTGGAGTGTTGATGGTATTTCAAACGATTTTATTATGACTACACCTTGTGTGGAGTTTATGGACGAGTATGTAAAAAAAACAAAAAGTCCGCCACCAAATAAAAAGCCAAGTAAAAAATCAAATAAAATGCCAGGTAAAAATAGGGATAATGTATACAAGTTATATAAACAAAATAAATCACCAAAAGAAATAGCAAAACTGATTGGTGTAGGGGAAATTACGGTTGTAAGTCATATTTTACATATATTTGAACATTACGAAGACGAAGAAATAGTTATGGACTATTTTGATTTAACAGAGGAAAAGGAAGAGAAAATAAAAAATGCGATTAAAAAAGTGGGAACGGACAAACTTAGACCTATTAAGGACGAAGCAGGTGATGTGACATATGCGCAAATTAGATTATATTTATTAGTTGAGAAGATAGAGTCGTCTTGAATTAGATAATGTTAAAAAAAATATTTTTCTATACAATATCGTGTATCGATTTTCTTCTCAACCATTGATTTTTGTGTTCTTTTTTTAAAGAATCCTCGTCATCGTCTTCATCTTCCTCATCGCTTGTAATTTCCATATCTGGTTTCCATAATTGAAAAGGGTCCATTATAAATGATATAAATTCATTTGTATCGCTTAATGATTTGGGTGGAGTATAACAACAACTGCTACCTATTCGTTTTTTTCTATCCTCCGCTAATAGAATTTCTTGTTGGAATATTTGGTCAATAATTGAAAATGCGGATTTAAGTAATAAAATAGTTGTTAATATTCTCTTCTTTTTTTTGTATGCTTTTTTAATTTTTCTTGATTTTTCACATTTCAGCATGTTGTTGTCTTGTTTTAAATATCCTATTTTATTTGTTATATCTCTCATCCTAGTAAGATAGTCTTTTCTACAATTTTCTATTTTTTTGATAATAGAAAAAACATTAATATTATAAATATTTGTATAAGTATATCTTATTTTACGAGGAACTATAAATTGGTTTGTTTCTTTTATTTCTTTAATTTTAGTTTCTATATTTTTAATCTTTTCTTTTAAATCTGATTCGTCTGTCGTTTCTTTTGTTTGACATTTACTACTTGTAGATGCAAACATAAGATAATATCCCGATGAAAACTCACATACTGATTGCAATTTATCATATTGATGAGCCGAAATTTTGTGTGCTTCAGCTTGTGCGTCCAATTTCATATAACTAACTATTGCTAGTAAAAATGATATTATCGCATTTATAGTTGCGATTGCTATTGCCCCCCAAGATACACTAGCTACTCCAGTTGAAGAAACGGTGGCTAAGGATGATAATGCCATAGCTGGCATCATTAACCAATTTAATTGTTGGTTTCTGTAATATTTTGATTCCATATAAATTAATTTTTGTCCGCGAACATAACTTGCTAAAATATCCATAGCAGAGGAATAATATTCACTTTCATCATAATATAAATTTTTCACGCTATCTCTAACGTTGGTGTATGATATTTTTCTGTAAGTTCCTGTAGTTTTGTAGTTTTCTTCTATTTCACTTTCATCATCCGACATGTTTAAAGGGTCTAGTATATCTAATTTTAACATTCTTGAAGCTGTTGGGCTTATTTTAATTTTTTTTTTTATATCGTGTGAAATATTTGAAATATCTAATAATTTCAAGCTTTTTTCAACTATTTCTATATTTATTTTATTGTTTGACGTATCCATATAAATAGTTATTATTATTTATTTTCATTAGCATCTGTTAGTGCTTGTTTTATTTGAATATGTTCTGCTATATTTCTCTTTAATTTCTCCTTTATCTTATCTCGTTGGCCTGTTTCTTCTGTCATACTATTTAATATTTGCTGCCATTCATTTAATAGTTTGGGATCTTGTACATAATTTGGATGGAGTTTTTCCCAATCTGTAAGTTTAGATGTTTGTTTCATTTTTATGTTATATATAGTTTCATCTATCTTTTCATTATTTGAATCTTTTGACCATTTATTATCTTCTTTAACATAGAATTGTAGGCGCTTTTTATCGCTGCAATGAATAGGTCTTTCTGTTGGTTTTAAATCTTTTAGTTGTTTCGCAAATATATTTGTTACGCCTTCCACAAATCCATTATTTTTTGAATACTGTAAATCTTCCAATGATACATGAACTTGATTTATAAAATCTGTTAGATTCATGGCATTTTTACATTGTTCATTCAAAAATAAATTTATAGAAATAGTATTATTGTTATTATTGCCGATTTTGGGCATCATCTTCGTATTTGTCTCAATTGACTGTTTTAATAGCTCAATTGTTTCATTTTGTTGTTTTAATTGCTGCATTAAGATGTCCTTTAATGAAAAGTCATCATCTAGTTTTTCGTTTTTTTCAAAAACTGTCGTGCCTTTTTTTAAGTTGGCCTCAGATGGTAACCCTATGGTAACTCTGCCTTTTTTCCCACAAAAAAATTGTTGTTGTAATACACATTTTTTCTTATGTCTAGATAACCCACTCTTATATTTATAACTTTTTTCGCATAATTTACATACGAATTCAACAGTTTTTTTATTTTCGAGACATTTTGCGGATTTTTTGTGTTTTGCAGTCAAAATATGTTTATTCCAATCCTTTTTATCGCTAGTAACATAGTCACAAAATTTACAGTGATATTTTTTGCGGATTTTTGCGGATTTTTCGTTACCATTTTTCATATATATAATGGTAACATAAAAATCCGCTAAATCGTTTTAAAATATACTTTTAAAAGTTGTCAGTAACAAAATATTTTAGTGTTTTATGTTTATTACCTACATTATGCTCTTCCGCAATATTTGCACCTTTTTTCAGAAAGAACTTATATGAATTTTAGCATTTTGGACATTTATAAAATGTCCAAAACACAATATAGGGACAAAGATTATATGTCAAAAAGTGTCGTGCCTTTTTTTAAGTAAATCTCAAGATAATAATTTAAATATTTTTACTACTTATTTTTAAATGTCTATTAATCAACGATCAATATATTTTTTTTAGATAATGTTCAACTTCTTTTGGACATATCTTCGTATTTGTCTCAATTGAGTGTTTTAATAACTCAATTGTGTCGTTTTGTTGTTTTAATTGCAGCATTAAGATGTCATTAAGTAAAATGGTATCGTCTGGTTTTTCGTTTTTTTCAAAAAGTGTCGTGCCTTTTTTTAAGTTGTTACCATCAGCTATTACCATATTAGCATAATCTTTATTATTGTTCTTACTTAAACTGCTCTGGTATTTGTGATTGTTTGTACCCGTTGTAAAGTTGGATTCAAAAAGTGTCGTGCCTTTTTTTAAGTTGGTCTCTGATGGTAACACTATGGTAACTCTGCCTTTTTTCCCACAAAAATTTTCTTCTTGAAATACACATTTTTTTTTATGCCTTGATAATCCACTCTTATATTTATAACTTTTTTCGCATAATTTACATACGAATTCAACAGTTTTTTTATTTTCGAGACATTTTGCGGATTTTTTGTGTTTTGCAGTCAAATTATGTCTATTAAAATCCTTCTTGTTAGACGATAAGAAGTCACAAAATTTACAGTGATATTTTTTGCGGATTTTTGCGGATTTTTTGTTACCATTTTGCATATATATATATGGTAACAAAAAAACCCCTAAATCGTTTGAAATATATGTTTAAAAAAAAGTCAGTCACAATATATTTTAGTGGTTTAGGTTTATTACCTACATTATGCTCTTCCGCAATATTTGCACCTTTTTTCAGAAAGAACTTATATGAATTTTAGCATTTTGGACATTTATAAAATGTCCAAAACACAATATAGGGACAAAGATTATATGTCAAAAAGTGTCGTGCCTTTTTTTAAGTAAATCTCAAGATAATAATTTAAAGATTTTTTACTACTTATTTTTAAATGTCTATTAATCAACAAATAATCAAAGATTTTTTAAATAAATGTTCAATCGTTTTTGATGAATTTTCTCAACTTGATGGAATGTTAATACCACGAGATTTATTATTGTCTAATGAAAAATATGAATACGTTAAAGATGATATTGAAAAAATGAAAAAATTATACAGTAGTGGTTCTCTGACAGCATTACAAAAAAATGCCGAAGCTAGTCAAAAATGGCCGTTATTAAATCTTGTCAGACAAATCCTGAAAAGTAATAATTTTAAAATGGATCCTATAAGAAAAAGTAATGGTTACACAAAAGAAGGAAAAAAAAAATATTTAAGATTCTTTGCTATAAAACAGATTAAAAACAAAGAAGTAGAAGAAATAACAACCAATAAATAGTTGCGTTTTTAAACATTATAATAAAATATAAATTATTATTATAATGGAAAATAAACAGGCAGTAGCAGTAGCGGTAGGAGTAGGGGCTGTTGGAACAGCTTTAGCATATTTAGGATATTCTGTATATAATAAAAATGAAGATATTTCAAATTTGACTGACGATGTTTCAAATTTAACAGAAGAAGTAACAAAGCCTTGGTGGTCAAATTTATGGACCAACAGCAATACAGAACCGTCGATATATAATGAAGTAGATGAAGTAGATGAAACAGTTCAGCTGAAAGAAGCTTTAAAGGAAGAAAAAAATGTAAAAATTGAAAAGAAAGACCCCAAGGTGTGGCAATCCTTTTGGAAGGGTGAATATGACGATGCTAAGAAAAAGGACGAGGAATAAAAATTTATTAATTAAATATTAAATTTTTATTTAAAATTTGGGAGGCTCGTCACTAGGTTTGCGACCAGAAGACCGTTGACCATGAATAACAATCCAACCGCCACCGACTCTTTGTAAAACACTAGTGAAAACGGCGACATCATCGTTAGCTTGTCCCATATAATTAAACTTATTATGAGCAGTATAACAAACAAAAGCCATATCACCACAAACCTGTAGCTTGTTAAGACTAACAAGATGACTATCTTCTACACTAACATTAGGATTATTCATCATCTCGTTCCAAGCTGATTTGTTTAATGGATTTCCAGTAGGACGGATAAAAACACAATCATCTCCCATATGTTTCATACCAAGAGAATGGTCTTTATGACACATATCCTCAACAATAGATTTAATCTTTTCCTCGTCAGTTTTCATCACCATATCTCTAATGGGGGTAATTACAGGGGGACAGGCAACAAGTTCTCCAAGAAAGTCAAAAGTTCCATCTTCGTGGCGGTGTTTGATATAACCTTCCTGATCCTCTTTGCTCTCCCACTCTTGCCAAATTATAACTTGGTTGTTATTTTCTCTAGACTCATACATATTAAGAGATTTACATCCTTTCCATGCCCTGGTGATACTAAGTCCGTTCTCCCCATTACAGAAAGTAACAAACTTGTCTTTGGACTCGGTGTCCTTTAAGGTAAATACAGCAGAAACGCGATAACTAGAAGTAGTCATTTATAAATATATATTTAAACTTTATTTAAGTAGTTTAAACAAATTATCGATATTAACCCGACGGCTTTATAATATTTCATAAACAATTTAAGAAAACCGATGAATAACATATACATATGTCAGCATTTGAGATGTTAAATTATGTTAACCCTATGAGTATAATGGATAGCTGTGTTTCTTGGATGGGATTTAATTCCATACATACTTTTTTAAATTTAAAAATGGAGAGAAATATGTCAAACAACTTTACAGCTTTGTTTCATGCGTGTGGTAGTTCGTTAATGGCATTATCATATTTATTAACACAAAATGAACAAATGTATTATATTTTGAAAAAATTTAGTACGGGCTATTTTTTATATGATACATGTCATACTGCCAAACATATAAAGCAACCATTAAGTTCTATGTATATGTATCATCATTTGACAACAACATATTATATACATCAAAATCCCAAAATATATAAAACAGGGCAATTAATATTTTTAGCGGAGCTATCAAATATACCAAGTTATTTTGTGTATTATTACTTAAAAAATAGTAAGAATACAAAAAAAATAAAAATTTTGAAAATGTTGCAATTTTATGTTTATACCTTTATTAGATTGCCTATATTATCTTATTATAGTTATGATGTTTTAAAAAATGCGGAAAATAAAAGACCAGCATTAATAGTATTACCTATATATTTTATGGGATTGATATGGTCTTATAATTTATGGAAAAAACTTTAATTTCCAGATATATCCTCAATTATAATTTCAATACTATTGATTACAGTTTCTTCGGGTTCTTCTTTTTTCTCTTCTATATCGTCGGGTTTTGGTGTTTTTCTAAGAGTATTTTTTGGTGATATACTTGGACTATTATCGGATGCGTTATCACTATCTGTATAGTCATCCACTACATTCTGTGCTTGATTTAGAGAACCCAATAAATCGCTCATAGTTTCTTCTATGTTTGTAACATTAAATTTGTTTTTAACAATTTCTGCTTGCGTTCTTTTTTGCGCGAGTTCAAACATTTGGTTGACTTCTTTATTTTGTTTTAACTGTGCATTTTCAAATTCTTTTCTAGTTTCTTGAATAATTTTAAACCTTTCAGAGTCTCTTTCATTCATGGCTTTTTGTAGTCTCGCGGATTCTTCGTCAGCTTCTTTCTTTGCTTCTAGTCTGGCAATTTGTGCTCTTCTTTTAATTTCTGCCTCTTTATCTCTATAAATTTTAATGGGTCTAATATCGAGTATTTCTGGTCTAAAGAAATCATAATCATTTGTTGGGTTACCACTAGCATCTTTTCCTGGTTCTGGGAATCTTTTTACAAAAGATGAAATAATATCTTCGGGAATATCTGGACTTTGTTCGATTAATCTATCAAGTTCAACTCTACAATTGGTGATGAAAATAGATCCGTCATCGGTTCTTTCTTTTACTGGAAGACTAAGTTCTACACTGATATTTCTAGCAAATTTAGAATAGGCGAGACTGGCAGCTCTGTGTCCTTCCAATAATTCCGATACTCTTAGAAATTGCCCCACAGTTGTAATTAATCCAGCGGAAAGATTTAAAAAGCCAATACCAAGAGGTACGTAGTCTTTCCATGTGTCTGGAAAGGAACCTTGTGCGAAGTTAGCAGTTCCTGTAACAGTTGATATAACAATAACCGGTAAAGCAAACCACATATTTTGTTTATTAAATTTTTTAAATGATTTATCGTGTAAATATCTGTAACTAGAACCGATTTCAGACCATCGTTTAAGTATAAGTTCTTGTTGATGATGCCAAACAGGTAATGCATCTTTATTTTTGGGAATATTGGGTATTTTTATCCGCGGTGTTGTTTTTTCGCTCATTTATATATTCTTTATTTTTTAAATTTCAAATGATATGACGAATCAAATATGCTAAATATTTTTAAATATATGAAATTCACTTAAAAAATAAAAAATATTTTATATATAATGTTTTGGGGGACACCAGATGTAAGTGTGAGTTTTTGCGAAAATAAGTATAATGTAAGCAATTATATTGCTGAATATTATAATACAATGTCTGCGTTATCGTATGTAATTGTGGGAATGTTATTTTATAATACAAAGTTGAAAAAATTAAGTAAAATAATAATTTTGTTGGGTATAGGGACTGCGTTATTACATAGTACGTTAAGATTTTACGGTCAATGGTTAGACGAAATTTCTATGTTAATATTAAGTTTTTATATAATAAAGGAAATAAGACAAATGAGATTTGGTTTTACGACTAGTGGGTGGTATCTATTACTTCTTATTTTCCCTTATTTTTTATTTGAAAGGTATTTTTCATATTTTTTTATTGTATTTTCATCGTTACAAATATACACTTATAAACTTACAAGGAAAAAATATGATGAATGTACTCGTGAAGTCTATTATTTGATAAAAGCATATTCAATAATATTGGTATTATCGAGTATTTGTTGGGTATGTGATCAATTATTTTGTGATTATGTCCAAGATTATCAACTACATGCTGTATGGCACACAGGGACTGCCTTAGCGTTGTTTTTGGGTTTGTTGGCATTAATAATTTAATCTTTAGTAATATTAAATGTGGCAGTTTTTAATGGGATTTGGTGCGGGTGTTTATGTAGGAACTTCATATGACTGTAAACCGACAGTAAGTTTTATAACAAATTTTATAAAAAATAATGTACCAATAGAGGCTTTACCAAAAAAAAAGGATAACAAAAAATAATTTATTAATTAATAAGTTAAATTATTTTTTAGATAGGGATGGGATACTATATTCACCATCATCAACGATATATTTGGCTATAATTTTAGGATTAACAGTATTATTTAAAATATCTTGAGGATGATAGACGTTATGTGTGTCGTCAATATAATAAATAATACCCTTAATATCCTGAGCCCACACAGTTTTCTTTGTATGTGTGGGTTTTTCTTGTTCTTTATTGATTTCGCCATGTGGAATTCCTTTTGTATGTGTTCCGCAAAATTTATCATTACCTTTTTTTCTTCTAGTGCATTGTTCGTTGTTTGCCCGTAATGCACAACATCTTTCAAAAAAGGGTACAACATTTTTGACTCTTTTTCTTTTTTGGAAATCTATTTTGGTGAATTCAATGGGTTGATAATCATATACAAATTGTAAAAGTATATTACTTTTATTTTCTGGTATATTTAACCCAGTAACAACTTCCTTGATGTCATTTTTAAATTGTTGAAGATAAGTTCTTGTTTTTGTATTTATGCGTTTCTCCATGGTTTTATTATATTATTATTGCGTGATACATTGAAATCAATTTTATAATAGCAATTAACGGAACTTAAAGAGTCATTAAAAATGGCGCTACGTTGGACGGTAGAAATAATCCAAATAATAACAAAGCATTAATCCATAATTGTACGGGTAAAATTTTATCTGCGGGCATACTTGGAAATAAAAAGGATCCAATAGAAAAAAACCCATTTATAGCTAAAAATAAAGCAAGAATCATCATATATTTATTCATAGATATATAATGATTATATTATTTTATATTGTAATTAACTGAATCCAAATCCCAAAAAGGTCCAAGTGTATTTTTATCTATTAAATGTATAGATAATGAAGTAAATGAATTAAATTTTTTTAGAATATAGTCTGTCTTTGAAACAAAAAATCCTTGTCTTTTTTTATTTTCAAAATTAGAAACAATAATACTATCATATACATTTGCCCATTTTCCTTTTCCTTTATTTAGTTTAATAATAATTTTTTTCGTGGGTTTGTTTACGTCTTCCATAAGATTAACATATGGTATCATAGGATCCGTTTTTCTATCTAAAACAACTCTATAATTTCCTAAAAATATAGCAAATCTAACAATTCCTCCTTGGATATATTGTCCGTTTTCATCGGTGATAGATTTATTAAATATTTCTCTTTTTTCATAATTAGAAGTCCAACCAGCATAGCGTGTAGCTTTCTCAAATGTATGGAAATAATAGTATGGTCCAAATAATCTAACAGCACTTGCTTTAATACCCATGGCGGCTATATAATTTAATAATTCTTGTGATTCACCTATATAAGCAACGGAAGGGATATCGATACATAATTTATTTTTGTCTTTTAAATAGATAAGTTTTGTATTTTGTAAAAATAAATTAGTAACAGATTTATGAATACCAAATGTAATATATTTTTTTTGATTACATATTTCGTCAATAAGACTCCATACATAATGATGTTTATTATCATTTAATATTTCTGGTAAAATAAGAACACTATGAAATTCAATATTATAAAATATAAATAGGCCGTATTTATTCTCAATATAGCCTTTTGGGTTATATGATTTATCAAATAATGTTTTTATCATTTTTTTTGCGGTATCTAAAACATCTCCGGATTTGTATAATTCAAAAGGGAAAATACAAATATTTCCTGCTTTTTTTGTATTTTTTGGATATTTATATAATAAATATTGTAAAAAAGGGTGTTGTATAATTTTGTTAGGTCTGCTTTCTATTATTTTGAAACAACAAATATTAATATGTGTGTCTTTTTTTGGTGATAAATTATGAAAATCTGTTTTGAGATGTCTATGAATATCATATGTATAATAATTATCGGGTAAATATTTTTTTTGTGTTGTGTTGAAATCTTTTTGTTCTTTACCCGAACTTATATTTTCTAATTTTATTTTCGTATTTTCCATTTATATATATTTAGTATTTATTTTTTAATTTTTCTTTTAATGTTTTCTTTTTCTTTTTCTTTTCGTGATTCCATAATATATTTTGAGAGTTCATCAACCATTCTTTGGTCGTTTTTGAAAAATTGTGTCAGAGATATGAGAAGGTGTTTTTTGCTTAATGGTGCTTTTGTTTTTGTTTTATTATAAATAAGTTGTCCGTCTGGTACATTTAGAGCATCTATATCTTGTGTTTTCATAATGCCTACTAAATTGTTGGTGAGTTCTTTTTTTAATTTTCTTCTATCTCTTATCTCTTTCTGTAAAGTTCTTATTTGGTTATCCATATCTAACCAAGTTTTGACATTTTTAAGTAAAATTTCCTGATCATTCATTATATTAAATACACATAAATTTTTTAAGTAATTATATAATAATTGGTATTTATTAAATTAAACATATATAACTATGTTTTGACCTGTTAATGGGGTATTAATCAAATTATTTATTTGTTCTACTTTAGTTTTACGCTGTTTATAATGTGATTTACAAACTCCTTCTTTGTATATTTTTTTACACGTACATTGTATGTTTTTTTTCTTACCTTTCTTAAATATATATTTACACATATTTGGTGTTGCGAAGCATTTATTTGTTGATTGTTTTTTCTTCTCTTTTAAAACTTTTTTAGCTTCACGTGATTCAAGTATCTTAGTGTGGGCTTCGCAATTCTTTGCTAAACATTTTTTACCACATGTAACTCCTTTCCTTTTACCAGATAAAAATGTATATCCGCAAATATTAGATTTATATTGATATTTTTTAGGCCAATTAACGCCAGTTATATTTTCATAATTAGTTCTACACGGTAATAGACCTTTTTGTATGGTTCGACAATACGGACATTTAATTTCACGATGTGATAATTTTTGAGTTTCTAAATGGTGTGAATGTGTTTTTTGATATTTTATTTCGTGAAATATTGAATTATAGTTGAATTTATGAGTACATGATAATTCAATATGATTATCATCTAGGGGTAAATTTGAAATCAAACAAAGTTCATCATCACACGAAGAATCTTGTGATAACAGTAGATATAATTCCTTTTGAAAATCCGCATGTTGATCGTTGTCTTGGGGGTTCTGCATATAATTAAATTATTTTTTTCTCTTTATATGATTTATACTATGTCAACGAATTTAGGAACAATTTGGAGCAGCAAGAAAATACAAAATAATAGAATTTTCAAAAATACTCCAATAAAAATGAATAACGCAATTAAAGTTCATCAAGGACAAATAAGGAATGTAAGTGGAACAGCAAGTAAATCATATTGGGGTGGTGCTGTTTGGATGTTTTTCCATACAATATCTGTAAAGATTAATGTTAATTATTATAATAATAATTATCAATATATGTGGGATTTTATAAAAAAAATTTGTAAAACATTACCTTGTCCTTACTGTCGACAACATGCGAGTGCGTATGTTGATAAAATTACGACACATCAAATTAATACAAAGGATAAATTAAAAACGGTTTTGTTTAATTTTCATAATTCGGTAAATATCAGAATAGGAAAGAAGTCGGAAAATATATCTATTTTGACCAAATATAATAAGGCGAACATTATGGCAATTTTTAATCTTTTTGAACAAAGATTTTTTCATTCGTATATTGGTACAAGAACTTTTAATGATTGGATAAAAAATGCTGTAAAAAAGGAATATTATGATTTTTTTAATAATGTAAGAACAAAATTTAATTAATCATAAGTACATTTAAACTTTTGTTTCCCCAAAACACATTTACCTTTAATATCATCTTCACCATAATATGTCCAAGTTGGATTAACAGCTTTAATAGCGAAAAACCAAGCAACGCCTAAACCTGTTCCCAATACTGCGCCTACAAAAACATCAATGTGTCTATCACAAGAGTGCATCATTCTAAAAATACAATTTATTATAGCTAAAATTCCAATAACTATTAAAAATATTATGCCTTCTTTGGGTGGTGTTGAATTATTTCCTACACCCATAGCTATATAACTGATTGTGAACGCATGAAAAAGAGCATTTAGAGATGGGATACTAGTTAATTCAATCATTTGCGAAGCAAAGGGTCCGTGAAAAACGTTACAATAATCAGGAACAGTTGATTTTGTAGAACCAGCAATAACCCTCATACGGTTAGACGTAGACATATCTGGTCTATCCCATTTCCTTTCTTTACCTTCTTTGTATCGTGTGTCGTCTTGTTTATTAAACATCGATTTAAATGCCATTCCTACCATCCAAGCTACCAATGAACCAAAAATCCAAACAATTCCTTTTAAATCTCCTTTCATTGCGGATTGAAATAAAAGAAAGACAGAAATAAATATGGGAGATAAAAAGGTATAAAATTCTAATACATTTACTACATCTAATGATATTGCCATTATTTAATATATTATTATATTAAAATTATACAAATACTATTTCAAGAACATTTTTTATATTAGTGATGGGTATAAATAATATGTTATCGTCATATATATCTTTATCTTTGTATTTTTCAACGAATTTTTTATAATCTTTTTGATTTTCTTCAGGATAAATAAATGTTTTAACCCCAGCTTTAATTCCGCCTAAAATTTTAAGTTCTAGACCACCTATTGCCGAAACTTTACCTTGTAGGTTGATTTCACCTGTTATAGCAACATCTTCTTTAATTTTTTTGTTATTTAATAAACTGTATATAGCTACAGTAATAGCAGTTCCTGCTGAAGGACCGTCTTTGGGTGTGGCTCCTTCGGGACAATGTATGTGTATTCCCTGCAACTTTGTTTTTTTAAAACTTTTGGCTAATTTTTCTTGTTGTTTTTTGTCGGTGAGTTTCCACGCGAGAGTCTTTGCGACATTCATACTTTCTTTCATTACATCTCCTTGTAATCCTGTAAGCTTTAAGTCCATAAAATTATTAGATGGTAAATAAAAGCATTCTATTGGAATAATACCCCCCATACCTAAACTGTTTGCCCAGAGACCATTCATAATACCTACACAAGGTTCGTCGTGTATTTTTTTGTGACGTGTTTCGTATTTTTCCTTTAAATATTTAGATTTTATATCGTCTATTGTAATATTTATAGGCAATTCTCCTTTTTTTTTGTGATTCAAAATTTCAAGATTTATCTCGCTTATAATTTCAAAAAGTATTTCTTTTAATTTTCTTACGCCTGATTCATAAGTATATGTCTCAATAATAAATTTTATAACTTTATTGTCAAAATGTAAAACATCTTCTAATCCTACCTTCTCGTATAATTCAGGTAAAATATAGTTATTTGTAATTTCTAATTTATCATATAAAGTCAAATTATCAAATTTGACTCTATGTATTCTATCTAATAAAATTTTATCAATAACACTAGCATCGTTATAAGAAAATATAAAGAGCGCGTTACTCATATCTAAATCAATACCGCTAAAATATTTATCTTGGAAACTTTCGTTTTGAGTTGGATCTATTAAATGAGTGAGAATGCCTATAATTTCTTTTCCATTTTCAGTTTTACTTACTTTGTCTAATTCGTCTATAAATATAATTGGATTCATACATTTACTATCCATCAATATATCAGCAATTCTTCCCCAAGTAGAACCGACGTATGTATAATTATGACCGGATAGAGTGCTTCCATTACTAGAACCACCTAATGCAATAAAAGAGAAGGGTCTATCTGAACCGTCCTCGTCTTTTAAACAATAAGCTAACCCTTTTCTTGCTAAACTAGTTTTTCCAACACCTGGAGGACCTTCAAATCCAAAACAATAACCACTTTGTTTGCCTGTAATCCATTGTCCCATAACCCTTTCTATTTGTCTTTTTGCTTTATCATGACCATAAATAGATTTATTCAACGTAGTCCTAATATTGGACATATTATCATTTACGTCAGCCCATTTATCTTGGATACCATCGAGTGCTGTTGTAATATCATTATTTTGTGAAATAATAAACTCTTCGGGATATCTTTTAATAAATTCATCTAATAGAATGGGATGTTTATTAATATTAAGTAAAAAATGTTTTATATGTTCGCGCATATAATCGTTTTTTTTTCCTGAATGGCATATTTTCAACTTTTTAAGGTTATTTTTTTTAACAATACTATTTATAAAGCATATATTTGATATTAATGTGTCTCTTTTACCTTTGGTTAGTCTTTTTATCAAAGATTGAACTACTTTTTTTTTACTATCGACAACATATTCTTCTTTTAAATATTTAGAGTATTTTTCTATTTCAATTGCAGAATACTTGTTTTTTTCAGGAATATTTAAATTACTATCCTTATCTTTTAAATCTTTTATTAAATTTTTAAAATTAGAATTAATATCATCCATTACTGTAAGTATTTTTTCTTTTTTAAATATTCCAAATGGTATTTTTAATAACCCGTCAAGATATTGCCTAGCTTTTGATCCTGAATCTTCTGATTTTGCTTTGACTTCCTTTAATTTCAACATAGCTTTTTCTTTTACTGTATCACTTGATTTCATTAAACAAATTTGCTGTTCGATAGGAATTTTATTTGTATCGAAATTAGAAAGATTTTTCGTATATTTTATTGTTGTTTTCATAGCATCTCTAAAGAATTTTTTGATTGCCCAGGGTAAGCTATCAAAAAGAATTGTTTGTTCTATAGTATCAAATGTACCATTACTTTCATTAGATAATAAATCATATAATAAATAAGCAAGATATTGAAATTCAGGATCGCTGTCTTTCATCAAAAGTTGTATCAATGTCTTTCGTTGTGCGAATAAATCATTTGATATAAATTCCTTTACAATTTGTGAAATGGTTTTTTTTTTAATTAAATTGGCTTGATTAACATAACCCATATATCTTTGATATAATTCTTGGCAACTATATACCAATAACTCCTTTAATGTTAATGCTTCACAAAATCTGGAAAAATCCGATATCAAAAAAATAGGGTCGGTTGGTTTCTTTTTATCTAATTTATTTAATTTATTTGCCAAATATTGTAAGTTCATACAATTTATAACCATATCGTCGGTTATTGCTGAAATAATCATCGTTTTCTTTTTTTGAGGGTTTTGAAAACAAATTTTAATACCATATACTTTTGTTTGAAATTTTTTTGTTGTTCTAGCTAAATCAAAACAATCCATCGTTCCAGCCGTTTCTACAAGCATAAAATCTTCAATTATTCTATTTTTTGCTAATTTTTTTTTTGAAGATTCCTTTTTGTTTTTTTCATCTGTTTTTTCTTTCCAATCTAATATTTTATAATTTATTGGATGTGTATATTTTTTTATAACTTCAAAAAGATCTCTATTTTCATCCGTAATATTTTCAGTAATATATTCATTACCAAAGCAAATATTTAAAACATCATCTATATTTTTTGTCCCGTAAAGTCGAAAATTTACAGATAAATCATTATTGATACTTTGAAGTTTTTCAATAATATTATTGAAATCTATTAAACTTTTTTTAACAGATAAACGAGTAACCAATTCGTTGGTTTGTACATATAATTTTTCCAAATTTTGAATACAAATATTTAATTCTCCTGCATCTATTACATCTAAGGTTTTGTATTTTTGAAGATACAAAATAGTATCCTGTATAATATTTTGATACATTTTTGTTTTTTTCAAACATATACTCCTTGATGATTTCTTTATTTTTTTTTTACCAGAAGATTTAATTTTTTTATTTACCATTTCTTTCATTTATATATATAACGATTTATTATTATTTCTAAAGTAATCTTGTAAAAATATAACGATTTTTAAAATATAGTAAAATAAAAATTAGAATTAGTTTGATTTGTAAATTAATATTTATGGTATTTACTTATGAAATATGATTTAAATAGTTGTCGCTTATTTATTAAATATGGGTGTACCAAGTTATTTTGCGTACTTAATAAGAAATCACAAGGAAATGTTATTAAAATTAACTAGCTTCAAAAAACAAATAAATAATTTGTATTTTGATAGTAATTCTATAATTTACGATGCATTAAGAATTCTCTCCAAAGATTACGATAAATATAAAAATGACGAGACTTTTGAAAAGGAGTTAATTGACATGGTATGTATAAACCTTGAAAATTATATTAACGATATAAAACCTAACAAGAAAGTGTTGATTGCGTTTGATGGTGTAGCACCTGTTGCCAAGTTAGAACAACAACGAACTAGAAGACATAAATCTATGTTAGAAAAAAAGATTATGAATCATATTTCTGGAGAGAAAAAGGAATGGAATAAAACAGCTATTACCCCTGGAACTAATTTTATGGATAAATTAAATAAAACAGTTGGTAATTTTTTTAGAGGTAAAGAAAAGAAATACGGATTAGAGAAATTTATTTTTACTGGTTCAGATGAACCAGGTGAAGGCGAACACAAATTATTTGGATATATTAGAGATTATAAATGTCATAAATACGAAGTAACCGTAGTCTATGGATTAGATGCTGATCTTATTATGCTTTGTTTAAACCACCTTAGAATCAGTAAAAATATTTATTTGTATAGAGAAACTCCTGAATTTGTAAAATCTGTTGATAAAACAATTAACCCAAATGAAAGTTATTTATTAGATATCCCGTTTCTATCTCAAAGAATCATATTAGAAATGAATGGAAATAAAAAACCTTCCTCAACGCAAGAAACAAATAAACTTTATGATTATATTTTTTTATGTTTTTTCTTAGGTAACGATTTTTTACCTCATTTTCCTTCTGTGAATATCAGGACAAATGGTATAGATATTATGTTAAATGCCTATAAAGAAGTAATAGGAAATCAAAATTTAACAAATGGTACAATTATTTATTGGAAAAATGTAAGAAATCTTGTAAAATTTTTAGCTGAAAATGAGTATGGTAATTTATTAGATGAATATGAAATTAGACAGAAATGGGAGGGAAGAAGTTTTAAAAGCGGAACAAAGGAAGAAAAAATAAATAAATATCTTCATATCCCTATAAAAAATAGAGAAATCGAGAAATATATTAATCCGTATGAAAGTTTTTGGCAGAAACGCTATTATGAGTCTCTTTTTAATACAGATGAAACTCATGACTTTAAAAAAGAGATTAGTGTTAATTATATGGAAGGGTTGGAATGGGTTATGAATTATTATACAAAGGGATGTGTTGATTGGAGATGGCATTATAAATATAATTATCCCCCGTTGTTTAATGATTTATTAAAATTTATTCCAAGTTTTGATACAATAATGATAGAACCAAATAATCATACCAACGTTAGTCCTTACGTTCAATTATCTTATGTGCTTCCAATTGAGAGTTTACCACTTATTCCAAATAATATTGGAGAGAAATTATTAAAAGAGCGTGGTGAATATTACGCAAAACAATATGATATAAAATGGGCCTTTTGTAAATACATGTGGGAAAGTCATTTAGAATTACCACATATCGATTTAGAAGACATAGAAGAATTTGTAATTAATATCTAATTGTATATATATGACTGTAGAAAACAAAAAGGACAAAGTTGCATTCAATAAACGAACTCGTAAAAAAAGAAAAAAGAGAAGAAAACGAAAAAGTAAAAAGAAACGTGGTGGAGAAGATCAGGTGTATCAACGATGGGTAAATTATCTTATAAAACAATCAAAAAAAAACCTAGACAATAAAGGTAAGGGATTGGCGGGAAAAAAAGAGAGAAAAAAAATCACAGACTTTATGAAAAAATTCTCTCCCGATATAAAAAAATATATCGGGAAAAATGCTTCTAGATTTTCCGATATTATTAAAAAGGGAATGGGGTCTCACACGCCTTGTTTAACAATAGCATTAGCAAATAAAGCAATATGTATTGGTAAAAATCAGAATAGTAATAGACCTAATGGGATGGGTAAAAAATACACATCGAAATTATTGGATTCTGTGTGTAGTCAAGACAACCTTCAAAAAGTAATTCAAGAATGGAGTGAAGGCGAACACGCGCTGAGTAATAATGATTTTGGTTGTGGATCACAAGTACTGGAGGACGCGTTACGTATTTCTTCAGAAAAAGATGATAAAGCTAAAAAAGAAGCAGAAAAATTCTATGCAAATATGACACCAGAAGAGATAAGTAAAGTAGATGAAGTAAAGGAAGCTAGTGAGAAGGTCTTAGACGATGAACAAAACCAAAGGAAACTATATGGTGATGATGCTTATTTATTAAATGTTGATAATGTATTCCAGCCTGATGAACATACTATAAAAATAGGTGGAAACAAGAAAAAAGGAAAAACTAGCAAAAGATCTAGAAGGAGAAGAAAAGTAAAACGAAAAATAACCAAAAAGTGGATATCCACTAGAAAGAAAAGGTGAAGAAATCCAAAAGGAAATAATTAATTTAAATAACGAATAATTTGTAATTAATATCTAATTGTATATAAATGCGATGGGAAGAATTTAAAACAAATATTGATACTTTACCCAAATATATAACATATGTTAAAAAAAATATAAAAATCCTTGCTCCTATTCAAGGTCAATATAAAGATGAAATTTTAGATGCTATTGGTTCTATTAATATAAAAACTTACAATAAAGAATTTGAAAGAATTAGAACTAATTATAAAAAGCTTATTTATCGTGATACTGCTAAAAAATGTGCCACGCGTACAGGAAATACACGTGGAGGGAGAAAAAAAAAGAAAAGTAAAAAGGAGAGAAGAAAAACAAAAAAAATACAGAAAGGTGGATTTGGTTTCACCGAATTACCTTTATTTATATGTTTAGGATCTCTTGCTCTTTGTTTTATAGGGTCTTGTATTGTAGAATGTGGGTGTTGTAAACCTTGTGGTATTTTACCAAGTGAAGATAGAATTTGGAGCAAAATATATCAAAGAGATATTGATAGCTATAATTCTAGAGAAAAATTCAAGAATGACAAATTCGCTCGCAAAGTGAAAAAAAAAATAAAAAACGCGCTAGCCAAGAAAAATAAAAAAAGAAGGGGGAAATCACGAACACATGTAAGTGGGTTGCGTGACAATATAGTAGTTGAGGGAGATGGGGAGGACAAGGATCTAGCTTTACAAATGGCAACTGATGCTCAATATTATAAAGATGGGATCTGGTCCGGAGATAAACATGCCGCATATCTACAGGAAATGGCAGATAAATACCCTAATATGAGTAGGAGAATCCCTAATGGGGTAGAAGTTTTAACAGAGGACGAATATCAAGAAAACGAAATACAAAACGAAAAAGAACGAGAACGAAGCTATCGAGAAGATGATGGTCGTTATACAGGGGGTCCTTTCTCATTCTTTAGAAAAAGGTAATCATAAATTAAATCTCAAACTTATATGTAAACAGTATGAAATATCTCCATAGAAGAAGAAGAAAATCCAAAAGGAAATAATTGATTTAAATAAGTAATAGAATTATATGTAATGGTAAAAATTACAAATAATTCCTATATAGAAATTAAGAGTCATTACGATGATGTCTTAAACAAAGACAGAGCTTCATTTAAATCAAGCAATGATGAACCAACTCCTATAAGTTGTGTGGAGGAAATGATAAAAAAGATTCCAAGAGGGTTTTGGAAAAGACCTTTGGAAGATTTAAAAATATTGGACCCGGTTTGTGGGAATGGAAATTTTCATTCTGTAATTTATAACAAGTTAATTAAGGGTAAATTCTCTCCAAAAAATATTTTAGAAAACATATTATACTTCAATGACATTGATATTAATAGAACAACTATGATTGATTCTATATATGAAGGAAATAAATACAAATTAAATGTCACAACTCAAGATTATCTTGAGTACAACGAATCTCAACAATTTGATTTAATAGTAGCCAATCCCCCATATGCCAAACTATTACCTAATGGGAAAAGGGCATCAAAAAATCACAATGTGATAAAACCATTTATTGAAAAATCATTAAAATTATTGAAACCGAATGGCTATTTACTTTTTCTTACACCTGACAATTGGATGTCATATGCTGATAGAAATAAATTAATACAAAGAATAACCTCATTACAAATTATGTATTTAAATATCCATACAGCAAAAAAATATTTTAAAAAAGTGGGTTCGAGTTTTACTTGGTATTTAATTAAAAATGCTCCTGGAAAACTAAAATTTATAGTGGAAGGTATAAGAAAGGGAGTTAATTATAAAAGCAAGGTAAAAAGCGAAGTGCGGAAATACATCCCACTTGTATATAATGATATAATTCAATCAATATTACATAAAACGTTGGACGATGGTCTGTTATCTAAATTTAAGGTAGAAACATCTAGTGATTTACATAAATATACAAAGAAACACTTAATATCAACAGAACAAGATGACGATCATCCTTATAGATTAATTCATACACCTAAACAAACAGTATATGCTAATAGGCCTCATAAATATCAAGAAGGATACAAGGTTTTTATAAGCACAACAAGTTATTATAATGTATTTGTTGATGATTGCGGAATGACACAAAACGTTGCGTTTATAAGATGTGTTGATGAAGTTAGTGCCTTGAAAATTAGGGATATTTTAATGCATCCACTTTACAAATTCTTGAATAATATTTGTAGATGGGGTAATTTTAATAATCAAAGGATACTACAATCGTTTCCTATGTGTGATGATGTGGGATCGGCATGGGAAAATTTTGGTATAAGCGAAAAAGAAAAAGATTTTGTGCTAAATTTTATTTAAAAGAAAAAAAATAGTTATATGTATAATGCCTGGTAGAATTGTACATTTAAAAACAAGACAGGAGCTAAAAGACTTTACAAAAACAAGTAATGCTTTTATTATTGATTTTACCGCAACTTGGTGTGGTCCCTGCAAAACAATAGCTCCATTAATTGAAACAACTTGGAATCAAATAAAACCTTATTTTGATATGGTTGTGGTAGATGCTGATGAAGGAAGTGATATTTGTAGTTTTATGAAGGTAAAAGGTTATCCAACATTAGTGAGTTTTATAAATAAAGAAATAACAGAAAGTGTAATGGGTGCTGATATAGAAGGAATTCAACATTTTTTCAAAGAAAGTTATAAAAAAGTGTTATTTTAATTTAATAGTTCTATTTAATTTTCTATTATATTTTTTCAAGGTTTTATTTCCACCTCTTTTACTGTGTGATTTTTTTTT
>Ga0315315_10000818_pt1 | contig 27638 bp, 48 predicted proteins | sample M140m3416metaG_FD_203699 | JGI IMG/M metagenome (GOLD analysis project Ga0315315, IMG submission 203699) | Ammonia-oxidizing marine archaeal communities from Monterey Bay, California, United States - M1 40m 3416 | ecosystem: Environmental > Aquatic > Marine > Intertidal zone | place: USA... | reverse complement strand
CATTCGCTATATAGGAAGATGAAGATGAGTAATACCACAGTACCAACGCATGAGATGATTAAGAATTTGGCAGACTATATTGTTAATGGCATGTCATTCCAAGAACTAACACAATTTGTGTATGATGACGTTTACTCCATCATGTTAGAAGATGAAGAAGTGTTTTACGCAAACCTAAAGAGTCTTGGATACGAAGCAGAAGATTTTACCAACGAAAGTTATGGAGTTGAAGATGAGTAATACAGTAACTTTAAGTAAGCATGAGATGGTAGTGGACAGACATCACGAAATCACAGTAGTCATTGAAGGTGGCATGTGTGTAGATGTCAGAGGACTACCAGAAGATTGGGACTACGCCATCGAGGACTATGATGTGGAGCAACAAGGATGAAAATGGACGATATTAAAACAGTTTGGGAAGGCAGGTATGTTACTGTTGACCTAGTGGACACAACCACCGAGTGCTTCATTCAAGAAGGTGTTTACAGTCTAACACAGATGATTGACCTTTATGAAGAACTTGCAGATGCTTTCGGTGTAACAATTAAAGAACTTAAAAAGTTAGATCATAATGTTACATACTCTGAGCAAATGCAAGACAAGCTGGAACCAATAGAATGATAGCTTGTATACAATGTTTTGGAACTTTAGCACAAGTGTTAGCTGTGTGTTCAGCATGTGCCGCACCAGTGATACTAAATCTTTCAAAAATATTTAGAAAAAAACTAAAGAAACCACTTGACATTGACGATAACTATACTATAATAGACTGAAACCAATCACATTACTTTACTTTAGCAGAGGATTAGAATTATGGCGTTAGCACATATCAAATCAAACGACAACCACTGGACGGTCAGCCTCGGTGGTCAGCCTTTTATATTTGACCATACTCACCCAGAGTATAACGGGCTGTGCGAGTGCATTATGGCGAGTGACGAAAATGAGTTCGTAAAGCTATTTAACACTGGTACAGTTATCGAGGACTGGTCTGAAGGCAACTTTGAGTTCCGTGAGGGGTTCTTATATTACGAGGACGAGCAAGTAGCCAGCCAACCAACCGAGCGTATCATCAACATGCTCAAAAATGGCTGGGATCACAAGCCTATGCTTGCCTACCTAGACCGTCTGTATCAAAACGTCAGCAATCGTGCTGTGCAAGAGTCCTACACATGGTGTAGTCACAAGGGTCTACCAATTTCCGATGACGGAATGTTAATCGGATACAAGGGTGTGTCCATCTACAATGGTGAAGATCGTACAGACAAGAACGGTCGCCCTCTTACTGCTGGCGACCACGTTGACAGGTACACTGGTACTTCATTCCGTAACAACATCGGTGACGAGTGCAGTATGAATCGTCGTGGAGTTAGCGACAACTGCAACGAAGGTTGTGCCGCAGGTCTGCATGTAGGTACTTACGAGTATGCTAATGACTGGGCTGGAAACGATGGCGTTGTCCTGCTTGTCAAGTTCGACCCTGCTGACATCGTTAGCGTACCGACTGACTGTCAGTATTCTAAGATGCGAGTTAGCAAGTACACTGTGGTCAGTATTGCTCGTGAGCAACTGGAAGAAGAAGTGTACATGGAAGACGAGTACCAAGATGACTATTACGAAACAGAAGTAGATTTCTAATCGTGGTTGGTTAGATCATGGGGCTAGGTACTCGTTATTACGAGTTGCGTTACACCGAAAAGTTATCCACTCTAAAAGCCTAAACGCTAAATCTAGGCAACAAGGATAACCTGCCCCTTTCTTTTTTTTTCTTTCTGGGAGGTGTGATATGCAAGAATGTGATATTGATTGGGAAGTAAAGCAACTCTGGGCGGCTATTGAGTACCATGAGAAGCGAAGGGTTGCAACCTTTTCGGCTGAAGAAGCTAAAGGGTTAGAGAAAATAGTAAAAGACTTAAACAATAGACTTAGAGGATTAGAGAGATCAATAGATGAACGCTTGTGAAATTTACCAAGACGAAATCTGCGAGAGGACGAGTGAAGATTACGACCCTTGTGAGTATATAGAGGAGTACGAGCCGGTATTATATGAGAACAATGAGCAGTTAGAAAATTTTAATTGGGAGTACGAAGAATAAGTGTATAATCGTGTGAGATGTTGGAGAGAGTAGGACTCTATCAATGTGACACACGGAGTTATAAAATGGGCTTCTTAAAGAGATTATGCACTAATTTTTATGTTTTAGCACTAGCAAGTTTTGTAAGCGGTTTGATTTCTGTCTACGATAATGTGATGAATGTCGTATTTTTCGAGACTCTCCCAAGAGATGAGCAGAATCCAGTGGCATCTTGGATTATAGAGGAAGTAGGTGTTGCTGGATTGGTAGAGATAAAAGCATTGGGAACTATACTAGCAGTAGCTATAATGATAATGTTAGCTAAGACAAAGTTTAGGTCAGCTATATGGTTTGTTCTTTTTTTTCAGACGCTATTGTTTTGTTATATAACATTTTACACACCGACTGGATTTTTAATCAAGGGTGACTTTTTTATGCCAATAAAATTCTTTTTTAAGTTCTACTTAGGATAAGTTATGAAGTTGGTTAATAGATTTAGAGGAGTCGTTTTTGGGGTATTACTGATACTCCTACTTACGTTTTTACTAATTATTTAATGGATGGAGGAAACTATGAAAGGTTTATTTGTTGCATTTGCTGTTGTTTTGTCGAGCTTCTCTGCTGTAGATACAGCACAGGCTGGAGATTGTGACAAAAGGTGTGGATGCAGGCCGGTTGTAACTGTTGTTAAAATGGTTAGTCCGGTAGAGGTTGTTAAGAGTGTCGGCTCTTGGGGTAAACAGGCTACCTGTAAAACACTTAACGGTGTAGGTACTGTACTCAAAGGTACGGCTGATGGTGCTGAAACTGTGATTAGGGGAACTGTAAAGGGTACTCATAAAATCTTAACAGCACCATTTAAGACTAGGCTTAACTGGCCTAAGATGAGAACGTACAGGTGGTATCGAGGTCGCTGGCATGAGGTTGAAGAAGTTAAGCCTCCATTGATTGAAATGGGAACGCCGGTTGAGTCAACTGATACTCAATTTATTCCGGCTCCCATGATCGAGCCAGACATTAAAGATACTATTGTTTTTTATGAAGGGAAATTTTAATCTATGGTAAAGGATATTGGAACTAAGCTGGGTGTGAAGGATTACACGCTAGGCTTTCTATCTGGAATTAGTTTATCAATGTTTATCATTCTCTACAAGGTAGTCTTGTAACTGTACTACCTAATGTAGAAAGATCAAGCTGGCTTTGCCAGACAAGCATGTAGACGTTATTATTGAATCAATGCAGGACGGGAGTTCGATTCTCCCCGCCTCCACTTACCGAATCATGGGGGCGTAATGGTATCGACTGGTTGTGAATATAATAATTGCATGTCGTAGTTGATAGAAGGGCTACGTTAAAAATCTATCACAACTTTAAATGGCGTAGAGAATTACGCAATGGCCGCTTAGGTGGCCGATTGACCTATTCGTAGGTCACGGGGTCTTGCCAGCACCTTGTTACCAAAGCTGGCTTTTTTTATGGATTTATTTAAAGAACCAGTTGACAAATGACGATAGCTAGAATATAATAATAGTGTTCGGTACGGTGGGATTGGTTATCTCCGTGAATCTTATATATTCGCCTCCGCAAGTTCGATTCTTGCCCGTACTACTTTTGGCCTTGTAGCATAATCGGTTAATGCACTGGACTGTCGATCCAGAGATTGCGAGTTCGAGTCTCGTCAAGGTCGCTATGGACTCGTAGCTCAGTTGGTTAGAGCGTCCGACTCATAATCGGCAGGTCGAGTGTTCAAGTCACTCCGAGTCTACTTATGGCCTGATAGTTAAACGGATATAACAGCGGTCTTCTAAACCGCAATTCGAGGTTCGATTCCTCGTCGGGCTACTTATGAAATGTGAAAGTTGTAATAAAGAAATTGAAATAGAACAGTCCTACCGCTGTAGGATATGTCATCATTACTATTGTAGTGACTGCTCTTTGGAACACTTTGGACTCGAAGAAAGAGATGATCGAGTTGTTCATAAAAGTATAATAAAAAGTTTTTTCTGGAACCTACATAAAAAGTTCTGGCGAAAAGATTAGATGATAATGGTAGTTCAGTATCATCGCCTTACAAAAATTGTATAAAGACGTAATCGGGTGAAGTCTTGCGTTCCTTACCCATTGTAAGATTGTAAGTTGCAGTTGAGTGTACGGTCACTCAGAGGTATCGAAACTTAAAACTAGGCTCTACTGGCGAGTAACCTAGACCTACGAAGATAACTTCGGTTTTAGCAAAAATTTTCTATCAGCCTATGAGATACCGCTTATAAACACTACCTGTTACCTTCAAGGCTTTTACAGTTCTTCGTAGGTATAAACGCTACCGGTACGGGAATATTTAAAATAATTTAAAGATACCTATTGACATCCACCGATAGGTAAACTATAATACAGTGACGACTAACCATTTAACAGGAGACAAGTATGTATAATTTATGTTGTATCAGTAACGAACTCAAAGCACAAGACCACGCCTTCCAGACCATGACATGGAAGCGTTACAACGATCTATGCAGTCAGCATAGCATCTCTCACGCCCTCAACGAGCTAGGCTCACGCTGGCTTAACAACGTGCAGGTTACAAGGCTTGCTATCTTACACTGCTGGGAGAACCGCTGGGGCTATCGTGTATCAAGCAGTCTGTTTCCTGTTCTGACGCATCCTGAGTTCGGCTATGACATCTCAGACGTACCTCAGTACGAAGCTATCATGCAGACCTTCAATGATACCGCATGGGAGAACAACAACTTCTGGGATGTGCGTCTATCTACACACCCAGATCAGTTCAACGTGCTTGCTAGTGAGAACCAAACATCAGTAGACAAGACCATACTGGAACTCAACCATCACGGTTGGGTTATGGATCAGCTAGGCTGTGAGCGTAGCTACTACAACCCTATGAATATCCATATCAACTGCACCAAAGGTGAGCTATCAGACATTGCTTCTCGGTTTATGTCTAATCTTGCCAAGTGTGACGATTCAGTTACAAGTCGTCTGGTTGTAGAGAACGAAGATAAGGGTTGCTGGAATGTAGATAACCTACTCAAGTATATTAGCTTGCCAGTCACATACGACAATCTGCACGACAAGTGTAACCCTTCAGCTAAGAACACTTACCTAGAATGTGCAGAAACTTGGCCTTGCAAACCACTGTTTCATTACAGCGAGTCACATCCTGATAAGACCAATCCACGCAGTCACGCAGACATGCCTGTAGACTTCCCGTGTAGCGACGACTACGACTGGGACATAGAACTCAAGTCTAAGGACGCAGCGATTCGTGCCTGTGCTTCACATTTCAAGAACGCTAAATCAATGTACGCACTTCACTAATGATACCAACAATACCGTTTAACATTTTAGTTCTAATAATTTTTATAGAGCTATCATTCCGTATCAACGATTTAATTTTAATACTACCAATAGCTTGGAACATAATAGTCTCCATCAATAATAAATTAAGAGGAAGAAGTAATGCAGGAAAGAAAACCCTTTGACTTAGGATTCTTCATACTAAGCAAGACGATGGAAAACAAACTTGACTCTACGACTAAGGGTGAAAGGACTAGAGATCATATCTTTTACGACCTATTAGAAGACTATAAACCAAACCCAATTCAAGTATTCCAAGTTGGTGCTATTGAAAGTTTCAAGGAGGCTTGGAGAATTGGCTCAGGGTGGAGCGACACAATATTTGGAAGTTATATAAATGAGTATGGAGGCAAATTAACTGTATGTGACATAAACCTAGATCACCTAGCGAACTCGTCTTTTGCTGGCTCTTGTTTGGGTTACAATGTTGACATTCTTTATGGAGATGCTATAAATTTTATTAAAGACCTTTCAGACCAAACCATTTACTACCTAGACGGTTCAAACGACCCAGAGGAAACACTAGCACAATTTAACGCTATAAAAACTAAATCTAGCACGATCATAGTTGACGACTTCAAAATAAAAGGTACTTCATTACCAAAACACATTTTTTATGGATCAGAACAAATACACGATATAGTAAACGGCGTTGCGGTAGTAAGAGACTACAACTCAAACTCCAGAACAGATAAAATTGCCTTAAAAAAATCCATGTCTTATATAGACGGCGATCCCGAAATAGTTTCTGAGTCATCTATCTCGGAATGTCCAATTCTCGGTACACCAAACTTTGCTTGCGGGCAAATTAAGATGGATACAGACTTTGGAAAGAAATTGAATAACTTAGCTTCAGACAGTAGGTATAAGACTTTCCTAGAGATCGGAAGCTGGTGCGGTCTAGGCAGTACAAAATGTTTGTTAGATGGAATTATTCTCAGGGATGACGCTAAGTTAATATCGCTTGAATCCAATCTCAAATTCTACGAGATAACCAAAAGATACTGGAGCAAATTCTTTGCAGTACACGGTATAGACAAGACCAAGTTAGATTTAAGGTACGGCACGCTAGTGTCTTATGATGAGCTAGATGAACATTATATAACGGACTCTGGGCAAACAAAAGAAACCTACGGTTATAACTTTGATATTCAATATGCACCAAAGATAATTTTAGAGGAAGACATAGATGTACTTTGCCTAGATGGTGGTCATTTTTCTACTTTGCTAGAATGGGAGCTTTTCAAAGAGAGAACAAAGATTGTTGCGATAGATGATACGTCTACCTCTAAAACAAACATGATCTTGAAAGAAATAAAAGAATCAGAAAGATGGGATATAATTTATGAATCAGACCAAAGAAACGGAGAAATAATTGTGGAGGCTATAGGATGAACAAAAGAACAACAGTTGTCTACGGATGGGTCTTGCTCGCCTCCTTCGCATACGGAGGATATTGGTATGGGCAATGGTCAGCGGAGGTAGAAACTAAAACTCAATTACAAAAAGTTATCAACTGGAACACAAAACAGATTCACAGTCTTGGGGTTACAGCGGCAACAGATAAGCATAATGCAGAGTTGTTGATACAAATATTAAATAAACTAGAAGGAAACCCAGTTAAACCTGTACCCAAATTCATACCGATGGGAGACATCCTCAGTGATGAACCGACTGTTGAAGATGATGACGTTCCACTGACATTTGAGCAAGTATTCAAAGATCAGCGAGAGGTAGACCAATCTATAAGAGCTTTTGCTAGTTCTAACCTATTTCAAGCAGAAACATTACATAATATTTTAGGAAAAACTAAAGAAAGCCTTGACAAATAGACGAGCATATACTATAATGATATAGTAAAAATATATTCTATAGAGGTATTGATATGAATTGGCGAGACTTACATAACAATTCGGTTGTTGTTGATTTACATAATCACGCAGTTCTCAAGAGGTTTTTGCTGGATAGAGACTTATCCTCCAGCAAAACAAAATTTTTAGCAGGTTTGTTCAAAAGGGCTTTCTGGCCTCTTAGTCAGCGTAGCACTTTTCCTCTCATAGAGGAGGGTGGAATTGATGTTGTCCTTTCTACTTGCTACATCCCAGAAAGAGAATGGTTAGAGGATCAAAGTCTTGTAAAGTGGGCGTTAGCATTAGCACCAGAGGTTAGAAGGAGAGTGTTTGACCCGTTTTACTTCGATGCCACCGTCAACATGATGGATGACATGGAAAAACAAATAACCGAGTACAACAAGAAGGTAGACAAGTCACAAAATAAACCTATTTGTATAGTCACGAATAATCAGGAACTTTCTCAGTGTCTTGAGAGTGACCATATCGCCATGATTCACTCTATAGAGGGTGGTCATAGCTTGCAAGGGCTTGACTGTGAGAGTTCTTCCGACATGAAAGTAAAGGAAGCTGAGATATTACAGCACCTAGATTATTTTGCTGAAAGAGGAGTAGCTTACCTCACACTCGCCCACTTCTACCCAAATCTTTTAGCACACCCAGTATTCCCGTACCCAAACTACGGAATTAAAAGAGACAACTGGAAGTATCTCATGGGTGCTTGGGATATGAATGTTGGATTATCCAATATAGGCAAGTCGGTCGTTGAAAGAATGTGCGAACTCAAAATGATTATAGATATTGCACATTGTACGCCTAAAGCTAGATCGCAAGTGTACGATATTGTTGGCGAGAGGCAAAACCGTGTTATAAATAGCCATGCCGGAGTTTTTGAAATCAACCCAGACCCCTACAACCTTCACGACTGGGAGTTACAGTGGTTTAGTCAACACGGTGGAGTTCTAGGTATTATCTTTATGAATTACTGGATCAGTCCTATTGACACACCATTAGGGATAAAGTATATTGAAAGAACAATAGAACACGCCATGAAGATTGGCGGTTCAGACATTGTTGGTATCGGAACAGACTTTGATGGCTTTACCGATCCGCCAGACGAGATTACAGATATGTCAGAGATTCCGAGAATAACGAAGTATCTCAAGTGTCTCACAAGCGGGCTTGGAAAACAAAAATATTCAGACGAAGTGATAGCTAAGTTTTTAGGAGGTAATGCCCTAAGAGTGTTACGTCAAGGGTGGAGATAATGAGTAAATTCAAATTTGAAAAGTATGACGATCCATTCAGAGCATTTAATATACAGATGTCAATCATTTGTGATTTAGAGCAGGGTGGTAAGATTGATGAGAATGAGGCTTTCGATCAGGTCAAAGCATTGTACAAACAATTTAAGCACTACTTTAAACATGAGCATGAGGCAACTTCGGTATTAGAAAACAAAAAGTATTACGAGAAGAACAAACAAAACTATAAAGAAAAGGAGAATAAATAGATAAGTTAATGCCACTATTTAAAAAGAAAGATAAAGAAGATAACGGTACAGATAGAAAAGAGAGTCGAAGAGATTTCAGGTTAGCAAAAATACAAGAGGTAACAGCAAAAGCGTATGCCGTTGCCGCCAAGAGAAAATGGTTATTCCTTATGATCGCAGCGGTCATAACTGGCTATTTAGTTTTTAAGTTTGTGTAATGGATGCACTAAAAGCTGGCCTATTGGCATGGACTATTGAAGTAACTATAGCGGCTCTAATGTTTCTTCTTTTAAAACATGAAGAAAACAAAGTTATTAAAGGGAGAAAGAAATGAAAGAAAACAAGTTTAACATCGTGATTCTATTGTTTCTTGGTGTGTTGTGTTGGGAGTCATATAGACTAGAGAAAAAAGCAGACGACCAGATTTCAGCATTTGTGTCTCAACAGCAACACATAAACGACATCCATCTGATGTTAGAAAGTTTTGTTGAAATGGCTCCAAGAGAAATGGAATCAATAGCAAGACAGACTAGCAGAGAAGAAGGTATTAAGCTGTTTAAGGAGTTTGCCTCTAACCTCAAAAAGTTAAATGAAAAACCCGTATCAACCACCCAAGACTAACCCCAAGCGTGAGTATGACCGCTGGCTTGAAACTGTGAATCGCAGAGAAGAGACAGATTGGGCTGGTTTTATATTTGTTGTGATTATTTTTGCTATAATATTTTTTCAACCACTCCTGATAAATTTTTTCGTAGAGATATTTAAAAACCTATGACTAACTTTTTATTTGACGTAGACGGAACATTAACCAATCCTAGAGAACCGATGAATCCAGAGTTTGCCAAGTATTTTGGCGAATGGGTAGCGGAAACTCAATCGAGAGGTAATGAGGTGTTCATTGTAACAGGTGCAGATAGGCAAAAGACACTAAGACAAATCGGCTTACCTATGTACAGGCTGATGGATGGCGTGTACCAAAACTGTGCAAATCAATTCTTTGTAAGAAACAGTATGATTTACCAATCGCATTGGAGCATCTCTGCACATCTAAGGCTAGACCTTTTAATACTTGCTGAAAAAAGCCCTTGGTATAAAAATGGAATAACAAACATAGAAGAGCGTGTTGGGATGGTTAATTTTTCCACGGTGGGAATTAAGGCAGACCAAGAGAGAAGAAAAGCCTTTGGACTTTGGGACGAAGCGACAAACGAAAGACAAAAAAATATTGAATGGCTTTCGATGAGATACCCAAAGTTAGAGTTTGTTTCAGGAGGACAAACCAGTATAGATATTTATCCAAAAGGGAGAGACAAGAGCCAAGCTCTAAGCCACATGAAAGGTGAAACTGTCTTCTTCGGTGACAAATGTTTTAAAGGAGGAAACGATTACACAATAGCTACAGAAGCAGATAAGTACCATCAAGTTAAAGGGTGGCAAGAAACAATGTTTGTAATAAGGATTTACTATGGGTATGAGTAAAATAAGAGAACAACTACAGGACAACTACGATCAAGAATTATTGTTTGCTGATGAGTGGGACGATTGTATCATAGGTGTCAGTAACGATTTTGGAGATATAAGAGTTGTGTATTCTATAGATAAAATGGTTGAACAACTAATGTCTTATGGAGACAGCTACCTTGAAGCTATGGAGTATTTAGAATACAACACATTAAATGCTTGGGTTGGAGTCAGAACACCTATCTATGTGGAGTTAAAAGAATGTTTTACGATTTAAAAGAATCTTGGGAAAAAATGTTAAAGAGAGCATCTTACATTGCCGATGATAATGGTGTTCACATCTCTTTTCCTCGACATCTGTTTGACGAAGTGGAGCAGGAGTTTAATCTCTGCTTTATTGACGAGGAAGAAGACATACACTTTAAACTATGGCAAGACGAGGCTTACGATGACGAAGATAAAAGGGAATATTAAAGGCGATTCAGGCTTAACAGATAGCCAACTAATGAAGTCTCAGAATTTATTTCTAGAAAAAAACCGTAAGGCACTTGACGAACTAGAAGAATATGGTATAATGGAATTACGAAGACGGCGATTTGAGGCAAATGCCAAACCGCCTAAAAGAAAAAAATCATTTTGGACTACACTCAAGGAGTTTTTTGGTGTCAACTAGATTCGACCACAGAGATAAAAATACATTCAAAAAAGACATCAAGTTCTCAACGATGATAGAGAGGTACTTCTTTACAGGTTGGGTAGACAGAGTGTCTGACCATCCAGCCATCTCTATTGAAAGTTGGGAAAATAATGGGTGTGGTAATGATGGTGAGTTTATAGCCAGCGGTAACACTGCTGGTGCTGACTACAACATTACGGGTAATATTCTTTACGCAAATTCTAAAAATAGAGTCGATCTTTACCGTCACCCCTTAGAGATTAAGTGGGTTCCAACAGCGGGCAAGTTCACTCTAAAAGAAAATGATTTGAAATCATATGTTAAAGAGGGTGCGAGCATATTGTTTATCTACAACTGTAAAAGAGGCGGTGCTAACCTTAGAAAACCTAAAGGTTCCTACGATGTTGATAAGCATATCAAGCTACTAGAGTCTAACTCTCACCAGTTTAAATGGGGTATAATGTGGAAAGACAAAGTTAAAGAATTATATAATTACGCTAAAGCTAAAACTCTTTTCAAGCCGATACACTATATGGGTGGTAAGTACGGTATTGTGTTAGACCAAAAAGATTTTAGCGAGTGGTTTAAAGAGGAGAACTGGAATTGAGACAATTTAAACTTAGCTGTTGCGGAGCAATAATAAACAAAGTCCCATATGAATGTCATGCGTGCGGAGAGTCGAGTTTTTTTGCAGAAGAACTAGATAAAGAAGAGCAAGTATATGTAATGGGCAGTTTTTCTGGTGACAAAAAGAAAGAGATAAGACCTTGGGGTTCGTTTGAAAATTTACTGGACGAACGAGGATATAAAGTCAAGAAGATCGTTGTGAATCGTGACCAAAGACTTAGCCTACAACTACATCGTAGTCGAATGGAGACTTGGCATATACTTTCTGGAATAGGCGAGATGCAGGTTGGAAATTGTGTGTGGACTGTTTCTGCTGGAGACAGAGTTGAGATAGGAAAACTTGAGGTACACAGAATTACCAATGAAGGTGAAACACCTTTAATAATTTTGGAACTACAGACCGGTGACTGTCAAGAAAATGACATTATTAGAATCGAAGACGATTACGGGAGAATAGAATGAGAATAGGAATTATATCGGGATATTTTAACCCTTTACATACGGGACATCTAGATTATATCGAAGGTGCAGCACTAAAATGCGACCTACTTTATGTCATTGTAAATAGCGACCGACAAGTTGACATCAAAGGGTCTAAACAATTCATGGACGAAATTTCCAGAGCAAGAATAGTGCGTGCATTATCTTGCGTAAAAAGAGCTATGGTTTCAATCGACGAAGATTCTACCGTTTGTAGGTCAATAAAAGCTATCCATAAATCGTATTTCGACGACCCTTTTGTCACAGATATTTTATTTTTGAACGGGGGAGACAGGGGACAAGGAACGGTTCCAGAGGCAGAGGTTTGTGAGGAGTTAGGAATAAAAATGGTTTATAATGTTGGCGGCGTTAAAACAGAGTCATCAAGCACATTATTACAAAAAGTAGCAAATGAAAAATAAGATTGAACTACTGGGCTACTACGGTTCAGATGAAACTATTGCTTGCAGTGCATGGACTAGCACTAGCAGAAACCTCACGGATGAGAAGCGTAAACGAGTCGGTAAACTTATCGACATGCTGTGGAGTGAAGGCCATGAGACTCCTTTTGAAAAGGGCGTTGTACACTTCCTTGTTGATACAGATATTGCTAGTCATATACATCTTCTTAAGCATAGGATTAGTTCACTTAATGCCGAGTCTGCTAGGTACAAAGAACTAAAAGAGGACAAGTCCTACATACCAGAAGACTGGCCTGAACACTGGCAGGATATGCTTGAGCATCACACAAAAGAAAGTGACAGACTATATCACCTTTGTATTGAAGAGCTTACCGACTGTCTAGGTAGAAAGAGAGCAAAAGAGTCAGCACGATTCTTCAAGACTTACAATAGTCAGATTCAAGCAGACATTATGTTTAACATGCGTAGCTTTGCTAACTTTATAAAGCTAAGAAATAGTGAACACGCACAGGTTGAGATCAGAGAGATCGCACAAGAGATGTGGAACTTAATAGAGAGTATTGAAGGACAACCATTCAAGCATACATTGGAGGCAATCAGTGTACGAATACAAAGCAACAGTTGATAGAGTAGTAGACGGAGACACGGTTGACTTTATTGTTGACTTGGGCTTTAGTGTCAAGATAAAGATTAGGGGCAGACTCGCTGGTGTAGATACGCCTGAGCGAGGACAACCTGATTTCCTAGTTGCTACCCAAAAGTGCAGGGAGCTACTAAACAAAGCTGCCGCCTCTTTTCCTTATGAGGACAAGGTAATCATTAAAACAGAGAAAACAGGTAAGTACGGTCGCTGGATTGTACATATTCAAGGTGTAACTGATGAACTGGCCAGAATATGGCCTTATGGAGATTAATATGGCAAAAGGTAAAAGAAGACATCAAACAGGGAATAGTGTAACTACACCAAGTTGGTTTGGCTCTCACGAGTCAATGGTTGTAGACCATAGTGAACTAGACTACTCTGTTTCGGAACAACAAGTAGTATGCAAAGATGACAACGGTTATTATGTAACTGAAAAGAAAAAACTAGACAACGGCGTAGCTGACCCAAATAGATACTCAAACAGGAGATACAAATGAGTTTTAGACAAGACGCATTAGACTCCCTGAAGCATAACGCTGAAAGGGATAGATCAGAGGCACTAGCTAGTTTAAAGATTATGCTAGATCACCCAGCAGGAATCGGAGATCACAGCACTGGTGACCTTCATGAAAACTTAAACGAAGCATTGTCTAAACTGGCAGACGCAGAAGACAGGCTAGACACATTAAAGATACACTTCAATGTCTAATTCAGAATCTTTTGATGGTTTTGGCAACCGAATACTATATGTAGTGGTAATGGTTTCTTACGATAACAAATCTGACAGCATAGCTATAGACCCACTAAGTGTACATTCAAGCCTAGACGACTCAACAAATTGTGCTAATAAACTAGAAAACTTTAACAAGACTAACAACTTTTACAATCTTGAAGATGTAGAGGTCACTTATGATGTCTTAGAGTTTATCTTAGATGAACCGCCCATGCTACTGAAACTTTTAGAGAAGAAGAAAAAGTCATTGGAGGAGAACGTAGAAAAGACTATAATAAAACTGATGAAACAAGGAATTGTCGATCAGTTAGTAGGCGAAGATGGATACTTCTATTACAAGCTAACCAAGGAGGGGAAAAAGGAGCTTGAGAAACTGAATGTTTCCCCTTTGATTCGCAAAATATTAAAGAGAGACGATGAACAAGATTAAACGCGAGACTAAAAATGTTTAGCATGTCTTTGCTAATGCACAGAGATCAGAAGCCGAACGACTGGGATAATATATTTTTTTCGGAAGCGGTACTTTGGTCTAGAAGAAGTCACGATTCAGAAACGCAATGTGGATGTGTCTTGGTTAAAAACAAGACAGTCATAGCGACTGGATACAACGGCTTCATGAGAGATATAAATGATAATGCTCTACCGGACATGAGACCAGAAAAATACCCCTTCATGATACACGCAGAGGCTAACGCAGTTTACAACTGTGCTAGAGAAGGGAAGTCAACGTTGGGTGCAAGAGCATATATAACAGCACCGCCATGCACAACCTGCCTTCAAATGCTATGGCAGTGCGGTATACATGAAATTTACTTTTCTGACCTATCCTCTCCAAAGAGCGATGTCTGGTCTAAAAGATACAATGAAGTACTAGGACAAATTGACTCAAGTATCAGAATGGTTTTTATACCGAAGGAAAACTTAGACAATTCATTGCTTATAGAGAGTGCAGAAAAGTTTGAAAAATTTTAAAAACCACTTGACTTTTACATGCCGACACGCTATAATATATTAAACCGAGGAGGAAAAAATGAACAAGATTTTAGTAGAAATGGCTGAAGCACATCTCATAAATATCAATAGAGAGATTCAGCAGTTAGATCAAAAGAAAAAAGACATTGACAATGAAATATTGAGACTAAAGAATTATTTGGATGAGAACAGCGTGGTTGTCCAGCAAGCTAAGTCAGAAGCACAGGCAGCACTGGCAAGCTCGACTACCACGCCCTCATCTGAAGATAACCCGAATTTCCCGTTTAAGGAAGTACCATCTTAATTTTAAAAGGAAAGTATTATGGAAAGTAGAGAATTTTATACAACGTTGGCATCTTTGCCCCAGTCTTACAACTTTGGAGTACACGACAATAGTATCGTCGGTTCTACCAATAGAGGTAAAGGAAAAGGTGTTACGTTCAACCCTGTTACAGTTTTAGCATTTCGTGAAACTGGTCAGGTTTACGGAACAAACAAGCGAGAAACCCTAAAGGCCGGTCGTGATCTAGGTCTTACTCGTGAGTTTACAAATCATGTTTATAATGCAACAACTAGCAAATCCAATCGTGGAAATGCACAAGTAGTTCGTGGAAAGATTAAATCAGCTTTAGGAGTTTAAGATGGATAGTAATTGTTGGTTGGGTGTTGGTCGTTTGACTAAAGATGCAGAGTTCACTACGACAAAGAAGGGAACTCCAATGTCTAAGTTTAGAATGGCGGTTAATGATCGTCGTAACGACAAAACACTCTTTATTAACGTTCTTTGCTTTGGAAAGATGGCGGAAAACCTGCAAGCAAAACTTGTAAAAGGTCGCCCCGTTTCAATTCAGGGTAAACTAAATATTGATGACTATGAGGACGAAAACCAAAATAAGAGAAGTTCGATTTGCATTATGGCGGATGAAATTTCCCTAGGAAAAGATCCTAATGGTACTTCGGAAGATAATCCGATCTAGGGTAGCTCCCTAGTCGGAGGAAAGTGACTGAATACTCTGGGACGCAAGCCAGATAAGGTATCCGAGTCTTGAGCAATGCCAAATGGTGAGCAGAGAGATAGGAGTACGAGGACATTGCCTACTTGCGGTAGAGCCTCGTTGTGGGTAAGAAAGTAAATCCCACCTTTCCATTTTTACATAGCCTCGTCAGGTATTGTGCTTGGCGAGGCTTTTATCATACAGCACCGCAGTAAATCATTTATGTTATGCCTAACAGGGTAACAGAAGGAGGTTTACTATGACAAACTCAACTTTAATTCAACATTTTCTTAATCGTAGTATTGGGTGGGACAACCTATTTGATTCTATTGCAACCAATAAATCAAATTTCCCTCCATACAATATCGTAAAAACCGAGGATAACGGAGCAGAAGTTCAATTAGCCCTAGCTGGATACAGCAAGGATGACATCGAAGTTTCTGTTCAGGAAAAAGTTTTGACAATTTCCTCAAGTGGGGTTGACAAACAGGACGATATAGAGTATAATTACAGAGGTGTGGCCAAGAGAGCGTTTACAATCAAGTTCTCTGTTGGTCAGTTTCAGGAGGTAAAAGATGTTTCTATGAGAGATGGTATGTTATACATCTCTTTTGAGACAGTCTTACCTGAAGACAAAAAATTAAAGACGTTTACTATTAACTAGTTTTTGTTTACTGCGGTGCTTTTATGTACAATCCAGAACTTTCAGATGGGATATCTTCTATGATACTTTGGGGATTCTTCTTAATTATTTTAATAAGTGGTTATCAGGGCTACAAGAACGCCTCTCCACTTAAAACACCCAAGATCATAGAGGATCTAAAAAACGACAAAATAGAGTTAGGTTACATTGAAAACAGGCAACATGGCGTTCAAGTTGAAGTTGTTGACGAGGTATCAGAACTAAAGCGTCAAGTACAAATACTTGAGCTAAAGAAAAAGCTAAAAGAGTTAAGCATAGAGACAGATGGTTCTGTAGACGATAAGCTACTTAGCGACTGCGTAGATATGATGGTCAAACTGGGGGAAAAGAAGTCTGAGGCTAAGACTAGAGCCTGTGAGATTTTAAGCAAACACCCAGAAATAACTAGTCCAGACCAATTTATTTCAAAGGTTTACAAAAAATGAACATAAACTTAATGACACCAATCAACCCTCTTGGATATGGCGTAGCAGGATTAAACATACTCAAAGCCCTACAAGAGATGTCTAACGTATCTCTACATATGATAGGACAGCCCCAAGTCACGAATCAGGCAGATGCAGATTCAGTCAGGAAAGGGCTAGAGACTGCTCAGACATTTGACCCCAATGCACCCTGTATTAAAATCTGGCATCAAAACCAGATGGCAGAACGTATAGGGTCAGGTAAATTCATTGGCTTTCCTATTTTTGAGTTGGATACATTTAGCGAGCTAGAAAAGCACCATCTAAGTTGTTGTCATAGACTGATGGTTTGTTCAGAATGGGCAAAGAATGTGTGTGTGGATCAAACAAGGTTTGGTAAAGACAAGGTTGACGTTGTACCTCTTGGGGTAGACATGGACGTATTTAGACCAGCCACACCTAGAAATGACGAAAAAACAATCTTTTTTAACTGTGGCAAATGGGAGGTGCGTAAGGGTCACGACATCCTAATAGAAGCGTTTAAGAAGGTTTTAGAACACGGCGAGAACGCAGAGTTATGGATGATGTGCAGTAATCCATTTAACTCCCCTGAAGAAGATGCAAGGTGGCATCAGCTCTATAATCATCCCAGAGTTAAAATTATTCCAAGGGCTGAGACACACAAAGAAGTGTATAATATAATGGCTCAGACTGATTGTGGAGTGTTCCCATCTAGGGGCGAGGGGTGGAACTTAGAGCTTTTAGAGATGATGGCTTGTGGAAAACATGTAATAGCCACAGAATATTCTGCACATACTGAATTTTGTACTAAAGAAAACTCAGGCTTAGTGACGATAAAGTCTGTAGAACCTGCCTTTGACGGAAAATGGTTCTTTCGCCAAGGAAACTGGGCTAAGATTGATAGTCACGAAGTGTGGGACTTGAGCATGAAAATGATGAGATTTATACTAGATAAAAAAGGAACCGTAAACGAGTCTGGTATAGAAACGGCGAAACGATTTAGCTGGAAAAATACAGCGGAGAAAATATTAAATGCCATTTAACTTTTTTAATAAAAAAGAAGAAAAAACTGAAGAGCAACCAAAAGAAGAGGAACAAGAGGAAGTAGTAGCTTCTGTAACATATTATGTTAAAAAAACTTCAGAAGATGTATACTTGGATATTTTTATAAACGACTATGAGGATGAAACAATAAGCAAGATGGCTAAAATATTATCTGGCCTTTCCACATTGAGACTATCAGTAGAGACAATGGCGATGATTAAAGAGTCCCTAGCTGAGACTGAAGACGAGGAAGTGTTTGTCCAGCTAGTAAGAAATGTAATGGAGCAGACTGAAAACGAATCAGAGATTTTACAAAAACTCACAAACAGAATGAAAGCAAAAGCAAACAGAGAAGAGAAAGAAAAGGAGGACCAACCTTGGATTAAACCCTCAGAAATCATTAAATGAATGGGAGTAAATGATGAAAAAAACATCTAAAATAGGTTGGCAAAAATACGAAGATGTACTGGAGTCACAATTAAATTCCCCAGTAATTGACCAATTATACAACTCTTTATTTAGAAAATCTCAGGAAATAGAAATAGAAGAGCTTTCCGAAGAGGATCTTGAGGAGATGGAGAGACTTATGGAGGAGGAAGGCTTTGGAGTTCCAAGCGAACAGATGATAAACATTAGCGAAAGTTTAGCTAGTGAAATATCTCTAGCCACGAACTTTGAGTGCTGGATAGGCCATACTAACTTCAACCTAACAGAGAACATCAAAGATGAACTAGACCAAATAGAAGGTGTCGAGATGCTGAAGGTATACAGCAGATACAGATTTTTAGTTGGTATTGGTAGGATGTTTGATTTTACAGACGTTAGGAAAAATATAGAAAGCATTTTTAACAAGGATTCCACCAAGGAGTAAAACTTATATGAATATTGAACTTTCCAAAATAATGGAAGAGATTGAGAAAAAAGACCGTTTTAAGAAGATAACCAAGGATGACTTAGAAAGAATAGCAGGCAAAGCCTCTTACACTTTCTTAGGCGTGCTATCAGATGAGGAGATTGAGTCCTGCATACTTAATGCGTACTGGAAGGCTTCATCTAAATATAACGACAAAAAGAACACTAAGTTCACAACCTTTTTTTACAAAGGTGTTTTAATGGAGTGTCTTACCCAGAAGAAATTTAATTTAAATCGCCCTACGTACAAAATTTACGAAAACATTGCTTATAGCAACAATAGTGAAATAGATACGGTAGACATGCTCGATGAACTCAAGACTCACTGCGACGACTTTGACTTGATCTTTCAAAGGTTTTATCAAAACATGTCAATTAGAGAGATTGCGTCAAATAGAGGTGTGTCTGGCGAGACAATAAGAATAAAAATAAAGAAGAATCTTGCTAAATTAAGATCAAAAATGGTCAAGTTTAGTGTATAAATAGGTAGGACAATAGGATTTAACAAAGGACTTGGAAGCAAACAATTTTTATGCTTTCTTTTTTGGAGTAATTTATTATGCCTGTAAGATCAACAAAAGGCTCGGCAAACGACTTTCCTGCTGGTAGCGTAGCTGCTAGTGGAAACAACAATGGCGGTATCGCTGTTGGTGTTAATCACGACCACGTTCAAGACGCTGGTTCAAGAAACATGTCTTCAGGGGTTCCTATCGTGGACTTCGCTGACAAATTTGATGACGTAACTGGCTCTATAGTCGTTGCAAACATAGGAACTGGGGCGGCGACCACTGATAGGGTCGGTGTTTCTGGAGCTGTTGCTGGAACAGCTACGGACGGTACAAAGATTGCCTTCACGCCTAACGCAACCCAATGGGTGATGCAAGGCGGGAATGTAACCACCACTCTTGGTGGTGCTGCAAACACCGTACTGGCAGGTGGGGCTAGAGACTACAGTGGCGACCTTAACGATGCAGCGACGGAAGTTGCTAGAACTAAGATTAACGACAGAAAACTTGGTTCTAAATCAGACGAAGCTTATGATACTTTGGCTCGCCCAAGTACTCAAATAGTTCCGGGTCGCACTAAAGGCACTGGTGCTGGTAATAGCAACGCATTCCAGAACACTACTGACACTACTGTAGCAGTAACTACTGAGATCGCCCCAAGCCGTTCAGTTCCGGGTGAACTTACATACTTCTTTGGTGGTGTAGGCAAACCTACGACCGACGAATACAAAGCTAAGGATGCTTTTGAAGCAGCAGACGATACCTCGTCATAATTTTAGCTTTATAGACGACTCTTTCCGTATGATATTATATTTTATCTTTTTATAGATACGGAAGGAGTCTCTTTTTTTTGTGGGGAGTAGTAAATGTTTACCTTAGACGCAGAGTCTCTAGCTATGGCTAGTACTTTAGCTGGCATAGTAACTTCAATCACAGTCTTTTTGTGGAAGAAGTTATTGAAGCCAGCTATAAAATTAATGGACGACCACGAGGAAATTAAAAAGTCAATAGATATAATCAAGGGAGAGGTCACACCAAATGGTGGAGGTTCTTTAAAAGATGCTGTCAATTCCTTGAAGCAAACTTGCAAGAACATAGAGACAACTCAAAAAGTTTTAGACCAAAGATCAAAAGCTTCTCTACATTATCACGACAGAGCTTTATTTGAGGTTGACAAACTTGGCGGAATGAAATGGTTTAATGAAAGGTTTGAGTCATTAACTGAGGATAACGGAACTCCCACGGAGGGGTTCGATTGGGTCTCAATAGTCGATGAATCTGAAAGAGAAGACTTTGTAAAAGAAGTCACATCTTGCTTAGAGATGTGCAGAAAAATTGACATAGAGACAAAATCTGTTCATAATCAAACCATACATTTTTTAGGTTATCCGTATAGGATTGCGGACAAGGATCATGAAGGATTTTTAATTCATCTTTTTAAGGAGAACTAATATGGGTTCTAAGAAGTTTAGTTTAAATTGGGCCGATATGTTAAAAATCGGCAAGAACGCAGCACTAGTAGGTGGAGCAGCCGCTCTTACTTACGTTGCTGGAAATCTAGATCAAATTGATTTAGGAACTCTTGGTGCGTTAGTCGTACCCATCGTCGCTGTTGGACTGGATACCGCCATTAAGTGGCTCAAAGACAACAAAGACGAGGAGTAATAATGGATGATTTCAGCAGTCCGAAAGAACTGTTGGATGCTTACAGAGACGGCTTTCAGGGTAGCGTCTGCGACCCAGAAGAAACAGCAAAGCTTCTTGCAAAGCTACGAACACCATTGTTTGGAGCAACAGCATTTAGACTTTACGGTAGTGGAGAGAACAAGCTTTCCCTGCCGTTTAAGTCTTTAATAAAGTTTGATCCAAGCTTTGGCCCCTCTGAAAGACAAACAACAGGCGATTGTGTCAGTCACTCCACTAGAAACGCTGTTGATATAACAAGAGCTGTGGAGATTGACATAAAAGGCGAGTCAGAATCTTTTGAAACTCGCAGTGCCACAGAAGCAATTTATCAATCTAGAGGGCATAGAGGTCAAGGCATGACCTGTTCAGGTGCCGCTAAATACGTCCACTCTAAGGGCGGAATTCTATTAAGAAAAGACTACGGCAAGATAGACTTGTCCAAGTATGACTCAACACTTGGTGCTAAACACAGAATACCTTCCAGTGTATATACAACGGAGGCTAAAAAGCATCAGGTCAAAACCATCTCAATGATAACAACGGTTCAGGAGGCTAGAGATGCACTTGCAAACGGCTATGCTATTTCTGTATGCTCTGGGTATGGGTTCAGCAGTCGTAGGGACAGTAATGGGATTGCTAAACGTGGCTCTGGTTGGAACCATGCTATGGCTTGGATCGCTTGCGACGATACTAATAAAAGATTTAAAGAGACCCTGTTCTTAGTCCAAAACAGTTGGGGTAAATGGAACAGTGGCCCTAGAGTACACGGTCAACCAGAAGGTAGTTTTTGGATTAGAGAGAAGGATGCTAGAGGGATGTTAGCACAAAAAGGATCTTGGGTATTTAGCGACGTGGATGGTTTTCCAGCTAGAAACCTACCAGATTACGGCACATCATCATACCTATAGGGTACTATCATGAAACTATTAGGCACTTGGCTTTTAGCCTCAGCTTTAGTGACGTTCAATTTTACAGGTGGCGAGAACAATGTAAACCATAGACCATATATATCTACAAATCTAGCTAAAGTCATAATGACTGAAGGTGATGACGAAATTGTAGAAGAGAAATGTGATGGTTCTGGATGGATTACTCATGGTGATGGGCATAAAACGGAATGTCCGGGATGTTCTGCCTGTCAAAAGAATATTGTTCCAGATGATCCCACCCCAGATCCAGAACCCGTAAAGGGTTGCCAATGTGGGTGCGGTAAAGAGGAATGTAAATGTCAAGAAAATGGACAATGCTTTCCCTTACAAGAAAATGTAAAAAAAAAAGAATCCTCCCAAGACTCTTTGACTTCCTTAGAGGAGCCAGAATTTTTCATCTATCATTTTGGAGCGAAATGGTGTGGCCCATGCGAGAAAATGAAACAACAGACTTGGGCCAGCAGGAGAGTCAAGGAAGCGATAGAGCAGAAGAAAGCAAAACTTATTATTTATGACGAGGCAAACCCAGAACATAAAAAGTTCTTTTTATATTACAGGGTAAAATACTATCCAACCATTATCTTTGTAGATAAGGATGAGCTAAGTAAGCCCCTGCATAGATCTTCGGGCTTTGTTGACGCAACTAAAATGACACAAACTATAAACGAGAAATTAAAAGATGAATAATATACCGCCAGCACAAAACTTGATTGCCAACAGAGTGTTATCCTACGCACAAGCAAAAGATGAATCTTTTTCTTTTGATCCATTTACAATTATGGCAATTTGTAATTGCATAATATCAGTAGTCAAGCTATTATATATGTGTTACTCAAAAAATGGTGTCACCTCAGCAATCAAGAGAAGGAGCTACCTCCATACAGTTCTTCTCAAGAGAGAGGTCAGAAAAAACTTCAAAAACAAACAACAAAGAAAAATAATGTTTGATAGCATAAAAGAGGTAGGAGCCTCTATGTCGGAAATGGAATTATGTAATTTAATGGATAGTATACAGGAGTAAAAATGAATACTTTTCAAATCGTCATGCTAATTTGTGCTGGAGGTTTAGTACTTAGCATGTTTAGTTCACAATTAAAGGATCTTTTGTTTAGCTTTAAGCCTAGCAAAGTTAAGCCATTCGTACCAAACGAACACCTTGCTAAAGACTCTTCTTTAGTAGAAATAATTAGGTGCTGGGAGCATCTTAAAATTAGTTGTGAAAAAGCGAGTCTGAAAGATGCCTGTGGAGAACTCGATAAGATTTTTCCACTGTTTGTCCCAGAGGCGAACAACAAGGAGGTGCGAAATGTCTAATACTGTGAAGCTTATTTTGGCCATGTTGCTGACGGTAGCCGCACTTTTCGGTGAACAAGTTGTTGAGATCATTAAAAACAACATTGAGATTGTCAACACGCCGTCAGTAAACGTAGACGAGCCAACTTTAGAATACAAAACTCTTATGCAAAAAATCGTAGCTATAGATATAGAGAAAGAAGACGCTAAACAAATCTCGGATTTTTTCTTAGAGGTTGCAGATGTAATCAAATCTGATCCCGGTTTCCTAGTATCTACGGGTAAGTTTAGGGAATTCAACATAAAGTCTGGAGGTCTTAACTTTGCCGGACTGGAACTTAAAGATAAGTATCCAAGTCTAGGGGAGGAAATAGACTCAGCTATAACCAACACCGTAGGTCTGGAAGACCAAGAGCTAACAATTGAAAAGAGAAAAGATTTACGTGACTGCTTAAATGCTATCGCGTGGGGTGTATATCAATAATGGGAATCACGGAAACTATCGTTGGAACCATATTGGACAAATTAAATGTAGAACAAAAAGACATAGACAAGGCTACGGAAATACTAGATATGATTTCTTTTACGAAGGAGAACGGTAAAGACATTATCCTCATACATGTTGGGGACAATCTAGAAATTAAAATAACAAAATAAGTTACAGCCCCGCATTTTAAAATATTTGCGGGGTTTTTCTATCTACACACTTGACAAACAGCTTTGTATACCTTAAAATGTGTGTGTACATTGAAAATCATAAAGGATGTTATGCTAAATGCAAGTCACTAAAACGAGTGGAGAAAAAGAAGATTTCTCCGTAGAAAAAATTCACAAAGTCGTTCAATGGGCAACTAAGGATATCAATGGAGTTTCATTTTCTGATATCTGTATGAACGCAAATCTCTCTCTATATGACGGGATTAGTAGCTCAGAGATTCATCAAATTCTAATTAAATCTGCCAATGATTTGATTTCTGAATCTGCACCGAACTATCAGTATGTAGCTGCCAGATTATTGAATATGCAGTTAAGGAAGAGGGTTTGGGGCTACGGAGATCAACCAACCGACTTCCTCCTATTCCTACAACGCAATGTAGATAACGGCGTATACGATCCAGTTATCTTAACGAAATGGAGTGACGCACAAATTGACTCTCTTGGCAAATACATAAATCACGGTAGAGACGACCTATTTACATATGCTGGGTTGCAACAATTAATAGATAAGTACCTTGTAAAAAACAGGAGTACAGACGCTATATACGAAACACCCCAGTTTGCTTATATGGCAATATCTATGTGCCTATTCGATTCAATTACGGAAGTTAAAAAGGCTTATGACTGTTATTCAACATTCAAAATTAACTTACCTACTCCTATTATGGCTGGCGTTAGAACTAATATACGTCAGTTTGCATCATGTGTTTTGGTTGATGTTGACGATAACCTTGATGCTATTTTTTCCAGCATACATGCTGTCGGAAAATACACCGCCAGAAGAGCAGGTATCGGACTCAACATCGGACGAATGAGACCAATAAACTCACCTATTAGAGGTGGAGAAGTTATTCACACAGGTCTTATTCCTTATCTAAAGAACTTTGAATCTGCCGTAAAATCAACATCACAAAACGGGCTTCGTGGAGGGTCCGCTACCGTACACGTCCCGTTCTGGCACTACGAAATTGAGGATATAATGGTTCTCAAAAATAACGCAGGGACAGACGACAACAGGGTTCGCAAATTAGATTATTCTATTCAGTTCTCTAAAATATTTTACGATAGACTTATATCAAACGAAGACATCACCTTATTTAGCCCGTATGAAGCTAAAGGTTTATACGAAGCGTTTGGTGACAACAAAAGGTTTGAAGAGTTGTATCTTAAATATGAAAACGCTAGATCTCTGAAGTTTAAAAAGAAAGTACCGGCGAGAAAAATTGCAGAAATCTTTGCTCGTGAGAGGCTTGAGACTGGGCGTATCTATAGCATGAATATTGACTCAGCCAATGAACACGGATCGTGGGATACGCCTGTTTATATGAGTAATCTTTGTCAAGAAATTATACACCCAACTAAACCAATCAATTCTATTAATGACCCAGAAGGCGAAATAGGTATCTGTATTTTGTCTGCCTTAAATCTATTAGAGTTAACTAGTGAGAAGGATATAGAAGATGCCTGCCGCATGGCGGTGAGAACACTAGAAGCTGTTATTGACTATCAAGACTATCCGGTGTTAGCTGGTGAAAACTTTACAAAGAACAGAAGATCTCTAGGTGTTGGTATAACTAACCTAGCAGGCTTTCTCGCCAAGAATAAACTTTCTTATGGTGATAAAGAAGCTTTGGAGCTAGTCCATGAAACTATGGAGCAAATCCAGTGGAATTTAATCAATGCCAGTTGTGAGCTTGCTGAAGAAAAAGGGGCTTGTAAAAAGTTTAACGAGACAAAATACTCTAAAGGTTTGCTACCTATTGACTGGTACAAAAAGTCGGTTGATAAACTGGTTAAACCTTCCTACAATATGGATTGGGAGAACCTACGTAAAAGAGTTAAAGAGCATGGTTTACGTCACTCTACTCTATCCGCTATTATGCCCTGTGAGTCCAGCTCTGTTATTCAAAATAGTACCAACGGAATTGAACCAGTTCGATCCTTACTGATTCACAAAAAAGCAAAGAATGGCGTTCTTAAACAATTAGTCCCAAATTATAGAACTAGAAAAAATTACTATACTTTAGCTTGGGAAATGACCGATAATATAGCTATAATGAATACAGCCGCTGTCATTCAAAAGTTTGTTGATATGAGTATGAGTACAAACCTATACTATAACTATAGCCATTATGAGGATGGCAATATTCCTCTTAGCGTCTTAATAAAAGATCAGATATACGGATATAAATACGGTCTTAAAAATTTCTATTATGCCAACACGCCAGATGGAGACGGCGAAACTGAAAAAGGCATGAATTGTGACTCTGGAGCATGTGCGATATGAAAACTATCTTTAATACAAAGAATGTAGACCCAATGACACAGCCGTTGTTTTTGGGTAAGGACTTAGGAGTTCAACGCTATGACGTTCTCAAGTATCCAGTCTTTAAGGATCTTGATAGCAAGCAGATGATGAACTTCTGGAGACCAGAAGAGATCGAGCTGAAGAAAGATCGTGGCGACTTTAAGGAGATGTCGGATAATGAGAAGTTTATTTTTACATCAAACCTAAAGTATCAGACTATGCTTGACAGCGTAATCTGCCGTGGCGTACCAACCCTGCTAGAGTTTGTCACAAACACAGAGCTAGAAGCCTGTCTTATGACATGGCAGTTCTTTGAAAAAATTCATAGCCAATCGTACTCGTACATTATTCAAAACGTCTATGCAGACAGCTCAGAGGTTTTTGGGGGCATATACGAAGACAAAGAGATAATGAAACGTGCTAACAGTGCGATTACAGATTACAATAATCTGATGGGTATGGCCTGCGATAAGAACAAACCGACAGATTTAAAAAAGCAGATTTACATGACGGTCATGAGTATAAACATCTTAGAGGCTGTTAGATTTTATGTTTCTTTTATATGTTCGTTTGCTTTTGCAGAGAATAAAAAAATGGCAGGCAATGCAGACATTATAAAACTAATCAAAAGAGACGAAGCGTTGCACCTTACAAATACTAGAGAAATACTAAAAATATTGCAAAGAGAAGAAAGCGAGGGGTTTGTAAAGATAGCAAAACAGTGTGAAGAAGATGCAATTAAAATGTTTGAAAGTGCAGCTAAAGAAGAGAAAGAATGGGCTTCATATCTATTTAAAGACGGTTCGATCATTGGACTAAACGAGATTGTACTGCATCAGTACATTGACTGGCTTTGTATGTCAAGAAGAAAAATGATTGGTTTACCGTATGAAAACGTGGGTAAAAACCCGATCTCTGGGTGGACGCAGGCTTGGATGCAGAGTGAAAGTGTTCAGGTTGCACCTCAAGAACACGAAATCACTAGCTACAAAATAGGTGCTAGTAAAAACGACTTGGACGACATGGATTTTGGAGATATGAAACTATGACAGAAAAACAAAACATTTCACATCCTGACCAACAAGCTAGAATGAACATGCTCAATAAATATAGAATAGAGTCTGTTCATGGAGTAAAGCAAGATGTTGTATTCACCAGCTATCCAGAGGGCATAACAGTAGAAGAACAAAACGACCTCTATACCCTCATAGAAAAGGTTATAAAATGGCACTACGACAGAAACCTCATAGAAGGAAGTACAGATAAAGACCAAGTTCTAAAACTACTTCAGGAGCTTGGGGAATTGTCGGACAG
>Ga0315315_10000817_pt1 | contig 27644 bp, 28 predicted proteins | sample M140m3416metaG_FD_203699 | JGI IMG/M metagenome (GOLD analysis project Ga0315315, IMG submission 203699) | Ammonia-oxidizing marine archaeal communities from Monterey Bay, California, United States - M1 40m 3416 | ecosystem: Environmental > Aquatic > Marine > Intertidal zone | place: USA... | reverse complement strand
CGCTTCTCTAAAGGCATCGTGACAAGCGTTAACTGCGCAGTCGAGGCCGCATCCATCGCGCCATCGACGGTCTTGAAGACGCCGCGAGGCGCTCCAGGCACGTCAATCTGTCGGTCAGGCAGCTCGCCCTTGCGGATCCGCGTCAGAACGCGCTCTACAATCTCGCTCACTTGATCGCCAGCCATCACTCATCTCCCTTGTTGTAGATGAGCTTGTTGTTGATGTCGAGCTGGTCGACAATCGCCATCACGCACGCATCAATCGGGCGGCCATCAGTGGCCTTGGTCTGTCGGGCGGAAGAACCGGATGCATAAAGCACCACCTCACCCACGCCGGCACCAACAGAGTCCACAGCCACGACAAAGCTATCCCTCTGTGCAAGATCCATTGAGAGATCCCGCACAACGTACAGCTTCAATCCGTCAACCTTCTCGTCCTTAGTGGTCGAGACGACGGTTCCGACGATCCGCCCAAGCTTCATGCCAGGGTCCTACTTCTTTCGTGCTGGTGCACGACCCAGAGGAAGGACCTCGTCAATGTTCTCGTGAGGACGTGGAATCACGTGGACGCTCACAAGCTCACCGACCCGCTGGGCCTGACGTGCGCCAGCTTCGGTCGCAGCCTTCACTGCAGCCACATCACCACGGACGATCGCAGTGACGTAGCCACCACCAATCTTCTCCATGCTTACAAGCTCAACACGAGCGGCTTTCACCATCGCGTCAGCGGCCTCAACCATGGCGATAAGGCCACGAGTCTCAATCATTCCGAGTGCATCTGCCATGACAGCTCCTACTAATAAACCGTTTAAGTTTAGCTATTTGCGAGAGCTTCGATGGCTGCGATGGCGGCTTCCCGCGCACAGTCAATCTCACTCTCAGTTCCGCCCATCCACAGTCGCCCGAAGGCACCGAATGGACGCAGGTTGATCAAATTCACATTGGCTGCTTTCTCTGCCTCATTGGCAGCAGCAACAATCCAAGCCGCAGGCTCAGTCTCCAGGATGAACAAGCTCTGTCCTGGAATGAGCATCATGCCCTGTCGGTTCCGGTTGATGAGCTGCGCCTGATAGGCCTCAACAGACCGAATGACCTGGTTGCTCACAACACGCGGACGGAGATGATCTCCTTCCTTAATGTCGAGATAGTCAAGCACTGCATCACCAGCGCTCATGACCTCACCCTTGTCGTCCTGATGAATCTCGAGCAGGCCAAATGCGCGCTCGACGACCTGCACTGCAGGAACGGCCTTTGTGGCCTTGAGCGCCACATCAGTGACTCGGTTGATGATCATACCGGGCGCCGTCTCTATCCAGAGGGAGGCTTGCCCTGCAAGCGGCAAGAAGCCACGGCAGGTGGTACCAGTAAATGCGGCCAGTTGTGGTTGCAGGCTGTCCAGAAAGACATAGCCGCGAAGGGTCACGGACAAGGCTTCACCTCTACGGGGTTAGATGGAATCCGTAAGGTGCCCACGAGCGCCCTGCAACCCTTGCTGTAGCCTTGATGTCTCTGCTCACGCCCTGCGCGTGGTCGAACCGTCACCAGCAAGGTACAAATAGACTTCCGGAGGCCTCATGCTGTCGCAACTATTCTTCTTGATGCTCGCGGGCTGTCCCGATCCCACCACTGCTGCGGATCTGGGCAACCCTGGACCAGGCGGCGGCGCACCCGGTGCACCCGGCGGCCCCGCACCTGATGGTGGTGCCCCTCAAGGCCCACCACCCGAGCCTGGGAGCTTTGACCTCCCTGATGGCGCAGGCGTCACAATTAAGGGAACCCTCTCCTACTCCGGCGACAAGACCGGGCAGCTTCGAATCGACATTCTAAAGAAAGAGGAGGATGCGCCACCACAGCTGCTTCATGTAGAGAAGCTTGATGCGGTCGGGGCTTTTCAGCTGCAAGTTCCTCCAAACACCGGGCCCGTCAGCTTGGTGGCATTCATAGACGCCGAGGATGACGGCCCATCAGTCGACGACCCAGCAGGTCTTGTCGCTATTGAGATCGGGGATGCGAACCTTGATGACGTCGCTATAGCGCTCTCTGACGAGCCCGATCTCGGAGACCTGACCCCGGGCGATGCGCCGCCCCCTGGCGAAGTGCCCTCCATGAACGGCGCAGCTCCAGAGAACCCAGAGATTCCTGTACCAGACGAGGAAGAAGCCACCGAAGCAGCACCTGAGAAAGCCGCTGCTGAAGCGAAGCCTCCAACCGAGACCGCTGCCTCAGAGTAGACTGTGGCGGTGCCGGCAGCATATCGGCGAGGAGCAGCATGTCAGACGCCAAAAGACCCGACGTCTCACTGGTTGTCCCCGTATACAACGAGGTCGACAACTTGGTACCCCTGCGGGATGCCATCGCAGCCGCACTCACCGATCACGACTACGAGTTGATTCTGGTAGACGATGGCAGCAATGATGGATCCGACGCCGCCCTGGACTCACTGGCAGAAGCCAACCCAGAGATACGGGTCATTCACTTTGTCCGTAACTATGGGCAGACAGCAGCACTCACAGCCGGCATCAAGCACGCAAAAGCCTCGATCATCGTCACCATGGACGCCGATCTACAGAATGACCCCGCAGACATACCGGGCATGCTGGCAAAATTAGATGAAGCGGACGTCGTCTGCGGGTGGCGGCGAAACCGCAAGGACCCGTTCTTCTCGCGTACCCTGCCGAGCCGAGTGGCCAATGCCCTGATCTCCAGGCTCTCCAACGTCCCACTCCATGACTACGGCTGCACCCTCCGCGCATACAAGCGAGAGTACCTGGAGCAGATCCCGCTGTACGGCGAGATGCACCGCTTCATCCCGATCTACGTCACCTGGGCGGGCGCAAAGCTCATTGAGGTTCCGGTTCAGCACCACCCCAGAACTCGGGGTGAGAGCAAATACGGACTGTCACGCATCTTTAAGGTGCTGCTGGACCTCACCACGGTGAAGTTTCTGCGGGACTTCTTTGTCACCCCAATCTACTTCTTTGGATGGCTTGGGTTCTTTCTGTTTGCCGTGGGCATCCTCACTGGCATCGCAGCACTCGGCTTCTGGACCATCTGGGATCACGAACTCCTCGCCGCCTGCCTGACTGTAGTGAGCCCAATGCTGGCCATCTTTGGCGTCGTTGAGATTACGCTCGGCATCATCGCCGAAGTCCTGATTCGCATGCACTACGAGATTCAAGGCCGCGCCCCCTACCGGATCTCTCGCGCTCAAGGTGTACAGCCGACTGTCGAGGAGCGCTGATGTGTGCCATCGCGGGCGTCTTTAGGTCCGCCGGGGTTGATACTGGGCCTGTATCCGCGATGTCCAAGTCCCTGGCCCATCGCGGCCCTGATGCCCACACTGTCAGACGCTTTGGTGGCCGAAGCCCGTACGCAGCACTCGGCGTGGAGCGCCTGGCGATCGTAGACATCGCCAACGGCCAGCAGCCCGCTAAGGATCCCAGCGGCCGCTACCGCGTGGCACTGAATGGCGAAATTTACAACCACGACCGCCTGCGCCGTGAGCTCAAGGCCAACGGTGCCAAGCTCGAGACCGGATCGGATACCGAGGTCATGGCCACGCTGATTGCAACAAACGGCCTCGAGCGCGCCTTAGCCCTCGCCCACGGCATGTTTGCGATGGCAGTCCTCGACACCAAAGAGCGTCGACTCTTCCTGGTTCGTGACCGCATGGGAGTGAAGCCACTGCACTGGTCTCAGCTCCCCGACGGGACCGTCGCATTCGCCTCAGAGATTAAGGGACTGCTCGCCCACCCAGGGGTCCCGCGAAGAATAAACCCTGAAGCGGTCCAGGCGTACTTGATGTTCGAGTATGTTCCCACACCACTGACCATATGGGCATCCATAAACAAGGTTGAGCCTGGCACATGGGTGGAGGTGTCAGAATCCGGCATTCAGACACACAGGTGGTGGTCACTGCCGAGCTTTGAGCCCGGACGTCCTGGTAACTTCGAGCGATGGGCGCAGTCCCTCAATGGCGCACTACAGGTCGCTGTGAGACATAGAGCGAGTGCTGACGTGGACGTTGGCTTCCTCCTCAGTGGTGGCCTCGACTCTGCAGCAGTGACGGCTATTGCAGCGCGAATGTCCCCAGATCCGATTCACACATTCTCGCTCTCAATAGCAGCAGACGGCTTCGATGAGCGGAGTGCCGCAGAGGAGACTGCCAGGGCAATCGGGACTGTCCACCACAGCGCAACACTCGGCCCAAACGATCTGGAGCCGCTCCTCCATCGCATCACTGCGTCGATGGATGAGCCCCTCGCAGACAGCTCACTGATCGCCACTTGGCGCCTCATGGAGTCGGTGAAAGAAGCGGGCCTCAAGTGCGTGTTGAGCGGCGACGGCGCTGATGAGCTCTTTGGCGGCTACCCGACCTACCTCGCACATCAGCTTGCCGCTCCGGCCGCTGGTCTTCGCGGACTTCTCAGCAAGGCCGTCGACCGGCTCCCAGTAAAGACCAATGGGGTAACGAGCGACTACATGGCCCGACGCTTCGTCAAAGGACTCGGCCAGCCCTGGCAGCGGCGGCACCAGATCTGGATGGGCAGCTGGCTGGCTGAAGAAATTGCAGCCACTGAAGCCGTCTGGCAACGGCCAGATCACATCGCACAGACGTCGACCTCTGACCCGGTCGGGCGCGCCATGGGTCTGGACCAGAGAATGTACCTGTCCGATGGAGTGCTCGTGAAGGTAGACCGGGCGGCTGGTGCGCACGGAATTGAGGTCCGCTCACCCTTTCTCGATCACAGCATCGTTGAGCTTGCGGCAGGCATGGGCACGGGGCACCACGTTCGGGGCACAGCAGGCAAGCGAATACTCCGTGAGGCCATGGCCTCCGAGCTCCCCGAGTCCGTCCTCACCCGCCCCAAGCGTGGCTTCGGAACGCCTGTTGGTCCCTGGCTTCGTGGCTCTTCTCGGCACCTCTTGGACAACCTCCCAGAGCGCACCGCAGACTGGATTCCACCCGCAGCATGTGCAAGAGCCATACGTGAGCACCTCAGCGGCGAGGCCGATCATCGGCGACGTATCTGGTCCGCACTCGTGCTCGCGCAGTGGGCGGAAGGCCCACACGGGCCTACTTAAGCTCAGCCGTCATCGCGGGGAAACCCGACACCCGCAGCCATCTCGAAGTACATGCCGCCAGACCCGTACCGGCCAGCATAGCGCCGCCGCGACACCTTCTGGTCGACCCATATTGGGCAGTTAAAAACTAAAGCTGCCACGGAGCCTCGGTTTTATAGCCTTGTGTACCAGACCCCACTGGGCAATGACGCTCCCCACGCATAAACTCAATCAAACCCGCTACGATAGGATCGGAGCATGCGCGACCTCTACTCTATTCTCGGCATCTCTAAGGATGCCGACCAGGCCAACATCCGAAAGGCCTACAAGAAGCTCGCGCGCAAGTATCACCCAGACCTGAACAAGGATCCTGGCGCTGACGACCGCTTCAAAGAGGTCACGACTGCCTATGAGGTACTCAGCGACGAGCAACGCCGCAGCCTCTATGACACCTTCGGTGCAGAGTCCCTCAAGCAAGGCTTCAATCCGGATGCAGCACGACAGTGGCGCCAAGCATCTGGTGGCGGCGGCTTTGGTGGCGGCGGCTTTGGCGGCGGCGGCTTTGGCGGCGGCGGCTTTGGCGGTGCCAACATCGATGATCTGCTGGGCGCCTTCGGAGGGCGCTTCAGAGGCGGCGGTATGGGCGGACGTCAACCCGCACCCCCTCCCGCCAAGGGCGCTGACATCGAGCAAGAACTGTCGTGCACGCTCGATGATCTCTTGAGCAAGGATAAAAAGGTCGTCGTTATTCGCAGACCGTCCCCCTGCAGCGACTGTGGTGGGCGCGGTGGAACCGGCAAGCATGCCTGCCCTGCCTGCGCAGGCACCGGCAGAACAAAAGTGGGCACCGTCCACTTTCCGTGTGTCGCATGCTCAGGTGCTGGACATCGCTTCCAGATGGAGTGCGGTGGATGCGAGGGCACTGGCCGCACAATGAATGAAGAGCGCCTCAAAATTCAGATCCCACCTGGAGTGCAGCCTGGCCAGACCATTCGACTTCGCGGCAAGGGTGGCCAAGGCAAGGATGGCGCCAAGGCCGGAGACCTACTGCTGGCAGTTCGAATCGAGAAACATCACCGGTACGACTTGGATGGAAGCCACTTGCTCCTCACCGTTCCGCTGACAATACGCGAGGCAATGGAGGGGGCAAAGGTCAAGGTGCCCACACCCGATGGGGCCATTCGCGTGAGCGTACCCCCAGGAACCATTGCAGGCACCACAATGCGAATCAAGGGAAGAGGTCTGCCTAAAACAGCGGATCAACGCGGCGATCTACGGCTGGTACTTCAGCCGACCCCACCCACCTCAGAAGACGAGGCGGCACTTGAGCACGCAAAGGCGCTCGACGATTTCTACGCTTCACCGCTCAGGGCAGACTGGGAAGACTGACTCGCGCAACCTACAGCGCGACAGTGTGGGCCATGGAGCCAGACGACTGAGCGGTAGCTGGACCACCAAAGTGCGCCCTCAAGATCTCCTCAATGATGCGGATATCCCCCGCTGGAAGCCGTGTGGCGACCAGATTCAGGATGGGACCATCTGCCTGACTATCTGTACCCAGTGAGAACTCCACATCCGCGACCCGAAAGAAGGCCTGCATCGACCACTCGTCCCCTTCCTCCCAGCGGCTGTACTCGATGGTAAGCCAAGCACGCTCCCTGGCCTTGGCCGGATCGGGCGCATCAGAAGGAACGAACGACGTCCGCACCCACCACTCTCGAGGGTAGTCTTCATCACTAAGTGTATTCAGCTCATCACTGCTGACCGCACTCACCGAAGCTGTAGCGTCAAAGCGATGGATCAACGCCATGATCAGCGGCTCCATGGCCCCCCGAAGCCGATCGATCACACTCGGGCCGCTGCCAGATGTGAGCCGCACGATGCCAGGCACTGTGAATGGATATCGACGCATGAACGCCCCTTAGTACACCTAAGAGATCGGTAGGGAGAAACGAAACTGAACCAAAACTTGGTCCAGCCCCTCTTCACGATCACTCAGAAGACGCAGTCTCCATCAAGTCCTTGAGCGTGGCCTCTAGATCCTCGAGGTTCTCCCCATAGGTAGACCAGTCACCATCTTGCTGCGCTGAGACAGCAGCCTCGAACAGCTGACTCGCCTCACCTGCGAGGGAGCGCCAAGTCCGAGCCTCGATCGATGCACCTTCCACGCCATCAACTGCATCTTCCGATACATCATTGTTGCGCCTGCTTGGCTGAGCAAAGACCTTCCGCAAGGCTTGATCTAGCGTCTGCTCCATGGCAATCGAATTCTCATAAGACACGATGACCCGCTTCAGCTCTGGTAGCTGACTGGACTCCGCCTGAAGGTAGACCGCCTCGACATACATCAGCGAATCCTCCACAGGAATCACCAGTAGGTTTCCACGAATCACGCGACTTCCCGCCTGCGACCAGAGCGTCATCTGCTCACTGATTTCTGGGGTCTGGTCGATACGGGCCTCAATCTGACTCGGGCCATAGATCAGGCGCTGCTTCGGGAACTGGTAAAGCAGAAGCCGACCATAGTTCTCCGGGTCGCATCGGGCAGCGAGCCAGGAAATCATGTTGTCCTTGTTTGTTGGAACAAACGGGACCAGCAGAATGAACTCCTCCTCAGACTCACCCGGGAGCTTCATGATCAAGTAGTAGCTCTGCATGAGCTGCTCCTTGTCCCCGAACAGCTCCTTAGGTGCCTCCCACATGTCCTCCTTGTTGTAGAAAACAGTGGGATCAGTCATGTGGTACGCACGATACATCGCGGCCTGGATATCAAAGAAGTCGACCGGGTAGCGGACATGACTCTTGAGTGATTCAGGCAGCTCACTGATGGGCTTGAACGCTCCGGGGAACACCTTGCCATAGACCTGAATCATGGGGTCATCGGCATCGGAGACATAGAAGTCTACGTCTCCGTGGTAGGCATCCATGACCACCTTGACGGAGTTCCGGATGTAGTTGATGGGCTTCCGCGGCAGCAGAAACTTCTCGGCATACGGGAAGCGATCAGTCGTGGTGTAGGCGTCGACCATCCACTTCATGCGCCCATCGACAACCACAAGATACGGGTCACGATCGAGGTGCAGGAACGGCGCTAAAGTGGCGACCCTCTCCTTCACCCTTCTTCGGAACAGAATCTTCGAGTCCTCCGTGACGTAGTCACTGAGCAAGATATCGAAGGACTGGTAGTAGAGGCTGAACAGCGCCTGACGGAGAGTGCTTCCAATTGAGACACCACCGTCTCCTGAGTACGTGGTGTAGGCATTGCCGTCACCATCTGGGAAGTCGAACTCTTTGGCCTTGGTTCCGACCAATACAAAGCGGTCGGTAAGCTCGCCGTAGTAGATCTCAGGCTGTGTGATCTCGAAGCCCACCTTGGAGGATGGGGGGATGTCCTGGATGAATAGATCTGGCAGCCCCTCGGGGGTCACCACATTCACTGGACTCATCGTCAGCCCGTAGCCATGGGTGTACTGCATGTGCTCGTTGAACCATGACTGCGCATTGGCTGGCACATTCGAGTAGTTGAGCTCACGGGCCGACAGCATGACCTGCCGCGCCTTTCCATCAATTGTGTAGCGGTCAACATCCACATCAGCGAAGTCGTAATAGAGTCGAATCTCCTGCATCTGGCGCAGGGTGGTCAGCAGCGGGCGATCGTCCCAGACCCGAATATTCTCGATAGTCTGCGGATTAGCCTCGAGCGTCGCCATGGTCAGATCTTTGGCCGCATCGAAGGGCTTGACCTCAATCCTGTCGAGAGCGAATGCAGTCCGCGTCGCTTCAATGTTGCGCTCGAGGTAGGCCGACTCAAGTCCAAGCTCGTTCGGCTTGACGCTGTACTCCTGAACCACACCAGGCCAAGCGCTGGCGAGCAAGAGACGAATGATGAAGTACCCGCCGAGTGCAGTCACCGGGAGACGGAGCTTGCCATCGAGGGCACTCTTCGCCAGCGCAAGCGCCACACCAATAGACACCACAGTCATCATGCCGAACGCGGGGATCCGAGCATGCTCGTCGGTGTACCCGACGCCCCAGACGGCCCCATCACGCTGAAAGAGCAGGTCAAAGCGGTCCAGCCACCAGCCGAGTCCAGCAAGCAAAAACAGAATCGCGCCTAAGCCGATGAGGTGTTGTATGCCCGCCGTCGGAATTGGCTGAGGACTGCGCCCCATCGTGGATTGCTGAAAGAGGTAGTAGACCCCTGATGCAATCAGCGAGATGACCACAATGCCTACAGCAATGCTGCGGGCGTAGGCAATCATGGGCAGCTCGAAGACGTAGAACGAGACGTCCAAACCGAAGACCGGCTCCACCACACCAAAGGGTACGCGCTCGAAGAAGCTGAGCACCTCGAGCCAGAGGGCCGAGGCGACCATGCCGAAGATCAGCGCAGGGAGCAGAGTAACCAGCCAGCCCAGCGACTTCGCGAGACCGGCAACGCGAGATGGGTCCACCAGGACCTCACCGCTCACCAGCCTGAAGGCGCGGGGATCGATGGGTGCCCGCTTTGAGGCAATCTTCAGGTTGATGCCGATGAAGACTGCAGCGCTAACCGAGCCCGCAACAAACAAGGCAATGCGGGCCTTGAGGCTCGTCTCGAAGATCCCGAGATAGCCCGCGGCATCGAACCACATCCAGTCGATCATAATCTCGATGAGAGAACGATGCGTGAACCAGACGGCTGCGATAAAAAAGAGCACCACCTTGGCGGTACGTGAGATTTGAATTGGCATCAGGTAGACCCCGTCGTCAAGGCCTCATAGGCCTCTTGAATTTCTTCTGTCTTGCGCTGCGCTAGAGACTGAATCTCTTCACTCATCGAAGCCACAGACTCCGGGCTGTTTTGAGCAAGGAGGCGCTCATATGCCTCGTCTATGGCCGCACGCTTGGCACCGCGGGTGAGCCCCAGGACCTCATGAGGCTCCCGCCGAAACTTCAGCGTCTTTAGCTTTGGCCGCTTCTCATCGCGCTGGTTTTCATTGTCCCACCACGGTTTCCCTGATGGCGCACGTGTAGATTTCCCCGCAACCAAAGCACGCCTGAGCCAGCGGGTCACGAAGTAAATCACAAGGGCAATCGCAAGTACGCGGATCAGCGCCACGGCATTTCCTCCATCAGGGTCAGCTTGCTAACCTGTCCGCCAGCATTGGTCGGCGTATTGGCTAACGATCTCTTATGGTAAGTCTGGAGGTTCTATGACCCGCAGCCTACCCATCCTGTTCCTTGGCCTCTTTTCAGCCGGTTGTGCCGGTGACGATGAAGGGATCAAGCCCATTCACGCCACCTGTGATGCACTGGATGAGCGTAAAGTTCGAAACCGCCTGGACAACCTGGTGTCCAGTCACCCTGAGGACTTTGCACTAGAAGGGCACTGCCTTGAAGCCACCTTCAATCAGCCGAGCGGGAGCGTGTGGTCAGCACAGTTCGCTCCAGTCTCAGGTGAAAATGAGGGGCCACCATTTCATATACAGGTCTACTTCTCGCCTCCTGAAGAAGACATGGTCATGGAGGTGTACAGGCCTGACGACCTGGTCAAGGCCAAGTGCCAAGACGTTCCAGAGGGAAAGATCTGCGCACATGTTGACGACAATACGAACGACTCTGGCGTCGACGAAGTGGATCTCCGTGTCCTCACCGGAACTATGGATATGCAGATCGTCAACACTGCTGTGCACAGCACAACCTACGAAGGCGAGCTGGTCTGGACCATCTGGGGCATAGACACTCAGCCCGAGCCTGACATCCCTACCGAGCCCGCCATCAAACTTGAGGGCACACTACACCTAACCGTGGATAGCTAAGACCCGCGAAAGCTCCTGCTCGATCTGCGTGAGCTCCTGCTTCAGGACTTGGGCGTCAGAATGACCTGCCTGACCCGCGTCACTCAAACGCTGGAGTCCCTGCTTGATGTTCCGACTCTCCCTCTCGAGCAGTTCCGAGAACAGTGGGTCGGGTTCGGTGCGGATAATTCGACCCCATCGTAGGTCCTGCGATGACCAAGAGCGCGAGACTGCTGCAGGCGCCCAGGCTTCCACTACATAGATGTGCTTCTTCTCAGCAACCAGTTCAGCCGAGACACATCCCCAACCCGCAGAAAGCAAGACAACCCTCGCCTCAGCCTCCATTCCTTGCGGCTGAATCAAGACCCGCTCAACCGACTGCCAGACATTGGCCCCACGGGTGAGAATGTCCGCAATGGTGAGACCTCCCATGCCACAGATACTGATACAGGATGCCTCACCAGGGGCAAGGCCAATGAGCCCATCAGACTTTCGAACCTCAAGTGCACCCCGAGTACCCGCTGCAGTCACGCGTGCACGGGCAAGAGGCCCGTCGGCAATATCGAGCGCAATTGCAGTATCGATCTTGCCTGCACCAAGCAGCCAAGATGGCAGGTGTGCATGGTCAGTTCCAACGTCGGCCAGCACAGCCCTTTTTGGAACTTGGGCAGCAACCGCAGCGAGCCGAGGGGAGAGCGATTCGACCATTTGACCATTGTTAAACAAAGTCTGGACCTAAAGAAAGGGAAATCCGTTCTTATGTCAGATAGTCTTCAGAATATGAGACAGATCTCGCTTCTTTTTCTCGGCCTGACGGTGACTGCTGCAGCCTTATTGCACTTTGACCGTACCTCTTCGGCCGCCTTGTACTTAGTCGAGCTGGAGTCCAGCATTGGGCTACCACTCCCCGCCCTCCTCGGTGGACTTACACTCACAGCCTGGATCCTCTCTGGTCGCAAGCGGTATCGAGCACCCTCCCCACCGCCGACAAGACGACACTCAAGTCAGAACGTCACCCAGCCCACTGCAGCAGTGTCCCCCAAACGGCAACGTGAAGTCATAGGGGTCAGCTGGCTTGAGGCCGCCAAGGCAAACGCCAAGCAATTGGACCTTCCAGCAGGCGCACGCATCGTCTTCGATCTGAGCCATCGAAGCCCAATTGAGCTGCGGCTGGAGCAAGCCCCGCCAGAGCGGTGTAAGCGAGCGATAGAAGTGCTCGCTCAATGGATCACGACAGTCCCCACCCCACCACGCATAAGGGTCGTCTTTGATCATTGCCCAGAAAGCGGCTCACCCCGGCACCACCAAGTGTCAGGCGCACTCGCCCGACACATTGTTCGAAGCCAATTCAAAGCCATGATGGATCTCGATGCTGTGGACGTCCTGTTTCATCACGCAGACCCCTGCTGGCAGGAAGTCCGTGTTCAGACTTGACGCCAAGCCTCTGAGCGGTGACTCCACCTGATGTTTAGCGAGCAGTCAGCAGATGTTCAGGAATTGCTGGTCGGCAGCTTCGTGATCTTCATGATGCTCTCGGTGGGTATCGACCTCACCGTAGAGAAGATTCGGGCCGTCTTTCGTGCGCCGCGAATCCTACTGTCCGCACTGGGTGTCAACTATCTGCTCGTTCCCGCGCTGTTCTTCGGCCTCGTTGAGCTCACTGGGCTCGAGGGTATGTGGGCCACCGGGGTTCTCTTTGTGGCTGTCGCACCAGGCGGGCCCGTTGCCGGTGTGATGGTCCAGAATGCACGTGGACACTTGGCACTCGGCGTTTCACTGCTCGTCCTCATGAACCTCTTGAATACCATCCTGACTCCGCTCGGGATCTGGGCGTTGGGTGCACTGCCTACGAACAGCGGATCGGACACGCCGGTACTCGGTATGGTTCAGACTATATTGGTCTACCAGATCCTCCCCCTGGTCTCCGCAATGACCTTTCGACACTTCTGGGAAGAACACGCCAACCGCCTCCAGCCAGTCATAGAGAAGGCCGCCAAGATTCTCCTGCTCGTTGTGGCCACCGCCATATTGGCCAGCGAGATCAGCAACCTCGGCAATGTCCCGCTCGAGCTAGTCCTCGTGGTGAACCTTGCAGCAAGCGCATCCCTTCTGGTGGCTTGGCTGCTGACGCCAGGCTCCCGCGAAGACAAAATTGCTGTGACGCTAACGACACCCTACCGGAGCATCTCCGTCGTGTTGCTGCTGCTCAGCTCCTGGGTCCACAGCGCAGATGCAATGCTCGCAGCAATGACGTACTCAGGCACCATGCTCTGGATGTGTGTCGCCGCCTCAGTCTGGCTGAGGCGCGGAGTCAAGGACTGACCGTACTCGACTCTTCCTTCATGGCCTCAGCACCCCGAAGGGCAGCCCAGGTCGTACCCACAATGAGGTATGTGAAGGACAAGAAGAACAGGTACTCAGGGAAAATTCGAAGCGGTATAAAAACGTATGCCAAGAGCAGGTTTACAACCTGAAAAGCATTGACTGGCTTCGACCACCGCATGCTGAACTTCGGGAGGCGCACGTTGCTGACCATCAGCGCACCAAAGACGAGCAGTACTCCTGGCATCATCTCCTTGGCCAGGTCTCCGAATCCTTGCGCCTGAGCCGTCAGCCAAGCCGCAGCAAAGAGCCCGCCACACAAAGTGGTGGGCACACCAAGGAACATGATGTCGCCGCCCTCAGGCTCGGTCACGTTGAAGCGCGCCAGCCTGATGGCTACAGCCAGAGCATAGACGGCACATGAGCCAGCAATAAACCCCTCACCCGCCTCAACAACACCACCAGTAAGACTAAAGAAAGCCAGGGCCGCAGGGGCGGCACCAAATGCGACGAAGTCTGCAAAGCTGTCCATCTCTGCACCAAACTCAGAGCTCGCCCCGAGCATTCGAGCAGCGGCCCCGTCAAGCTTGTCGAGCAGCACGCCGAGCAGGATAAACCAGGCGGCAGACTCAAAGTTGCCTGCGGCAGACTGTACTGCTGAGGCCAGCCCCAGCACTAGCGACAGCGCGGTAAATCCATTTGGAACTAAGTATTTCCAACTCATGAACGACTCCACCGGACCATCAAACTGGCCTTAGTTCACTTCCTATCTCGAGTTTCACTGTTGGGCATCCCTGTGCCCCCTAGTCGGCGATAGTCGGTTAGAAGAACACCCTCAAAGGAGAACCCATGCACCCTGCCCCTCGCTTTTCAGAAATGCCCTACCAGCGTCCTGCAATTGAAGACATCAAGAATGAGTCATCGCTCCTTCTTAAGAACTGGGATGCGGCAAAGACTGCGGATGAACAAATCGAGGTGATTAAGCAGTGGGATCAAAACCAGGTGGCATTTCAGAGCAACCAGACCCTCGCGATGGTGCACTTTCAGCAGGCGACGACCGACCCAAAGACCAAGGCGGAGAAGGTCTTCTTTGACGATCTCAGCCCGGTAAAGCTCGAGGCTGATCTCAACTTCTTGAAGCGTGTGACCTCTTCAGACCATCGCGATGCACTCGAGACCCAGATCGGCCACCAGGCATTTGCACTCTGGGACTGCTTCTTGGGCACCTTCGAGCCATCCATTGCAGACCTCAAGCGTAAGGAGGCACAGCTGTGCACCGAGTACTCGGAGATCCTCGCCGGACTTCAGGTCGAATTTCAAGGCAAGACGGTCAACCTCTCGACACTGCGTGGCTTCTATGGAGATGCGGACCGCGAGGTCAGGAGGGCCGCTCAACGCACACGCAGCGAAGCACTCGGCGCCATCTCGCCGGATCTCGATAGAATCTACGATGCACTCGTCGGTGTCCGACACGAGATGGCCACCACGCTCGGCTACGAGAACTTCATCCCGCTGGGCTACAAGCGAATGGACCGGACAGACTACACAGACGCTGATGTGGCTGAGTTCAGGAAGCAGGTCAAGGCCTATGTCGTCCCACTGGCAGGCAAGATCTACGCACGGCGCGCATCCGCACTCGGTATTGATGCTGTCTCATTCCACGATGAGTCCGTCCGCGACCTCAGCGGCGTACCCCGACCAAAGGGAGACCATACGTGGATGATGGAGCAAGCCAAGGGGCTATTTGACTCTTTAGGCGATGACTTCGGATCGTTCTTCAGGATGATGGCGGACTGTGAGCTGCTCGACCTGACTGCCCGGCCTGGAAAGTCTGGGGGCGGCTTCTGCGCAGACATCCCTCGCTACGGTGTTCCCTTCATCTTCGCCAATTTCAACGGCACTCAGGATGATGTGAACGTCTTCACTCACGAGTGCGGTCACGCCTTCCAGAACTGGTCCAGCAGGGAGCAGTCGCTCCTCGTCTACCACTGGCCGACCTACGAGGCCGCTGAGATTCACTCCATGTCGCTGGAGTTTCTGTCCTACCCATACATGGACCGATTCTTTGGGGACGATGCCGAGCGCTACCGAACGGGACATCTAGAGGATGCACTGCTGTTCTTGCCTTATGGCTGTGCAGTCGATGAGTTCCAGCACCGCGTCTACGAAGATCCGACCATGACCCCGGATGAGCGCGCTGCACTGTGGACTGAGCTCGAGAAGACCTACCTGCCTCACCGGGAATACGATGGGCTCGACCACATGGCATCTGGAAGGCTCTGGCAACAGCAGCGTCACATCTATGCAATGCCGTTCTACTACATCGACTACTGCCTCGCACAGACCTGTGCGCTGCAGATGTGGCATGGCGCCAACCAGGACCGTACATCAGTCATGGCGCGATATCGAAAGCTCTGCTCACTCGGCGGTTCGTTAGCATTTACCGGACTGCTCAAGGCCGTGGGCCTGGCCAATCCTTTCGAGCCCGGCAGCCTGTCAGATGTGTGTGACGCAGCAGCAGAAACACTGGACCTCGCGTGAGCCTACCTCTGCTCCTGCTCATCGCCGCATGTGCTGGTGAGCCCGAACCCGACTACCAACGCAGCAGCGTAGCCTTCGGTGTGTCCGATGGCCCCGACGACCCCAGTGAGGGTGAAGACACCGCAAGCCCGGCAGACACTGGAAACCGGTGAGCTTGCGCTCTGTCTGTGCTACTCGGCCTTAGCCGGAAAGGACAGGTTGAGACGAATCTGGACATCATCCTTGATGAGGTCATCCGGCTTTCCTGGGTATGCAATCCCCCAGTTCTGACGATTTATGTCGAAGCTTGCGGTCACCGTCGTCGCCGACTCACCCACAGTCACTGTAGCGGGGAAAGCCAAAGGGCGCGTCTTGCCATGCATTGAGAGGACACCGTCGATCTTGTGAGTGACGGCACCGGGGTTCTCCTGAGCCTCAACCTTCACGCTGACAAACTGGGCCTGCGGGTACTTCTCTGTATGAAAGAAGTCCTTGCTCTTCAGATGCTTTGTCAGCTTGGGGTGGTCAGAATTGGTTGAGTTCATGTCGATAGTGAACGACGCTGCACTGACCTGCTCACCATCCATGACGATGCTTCCAGTGAATGCATCGAAGCCGCCATCATGAGAGCCTGTAATTTTGGCGCCCGTGAACTGGATGCTGCTGCCATCGAGCTGCACTGCGACTTTCGGTCCTTCTGGAAGCGCAGGCAGGGCGACATCAACGTCGGCCGGAGGAGGAGGAGGCTCAGCGCTCGCAGCGGCGGGAGCAGCTGACTCTTCAGGACCACTTGGGGAATCACCCTCACAGGCCAGACCACCAAGCAACAAAAACATCGGGAACACTACGCCCATGAGGACCTCCATGAAGCCCTCCTCTATATCCACAGCATCAAGGCCGCAATTGATGATCAGCGATACGCGACGACCACACCAAATGAGGACCTGAGCATGTCTTGTTTCATCTCATCTGAATGTACAACTAGTGTGTACGGCCCAGTATGTTCAGGGGTGAACTTCATCACGGTCGCCTCACCCACGGGGGCCACATGAGTCACCTCCATCCCGCTGGGATCATAGACTGAGGCGTCCAGGGTACCGCTGTGACCATCCGAGCAAAGGCTAAGCCGGTATGTGAGCCCCTCAATGAGGACCATCGAGACACCTCGGCTCCGATGGGCAGTAATCCCTGACGTCACCGTCCCACGTAAGGACCAATCTTCATCAAGCGCCACACGCGACTGGTCTGACAAGCAAGCAGAAGCTTGACCGTGGTCTCCCAGCAGGCGCGTCACTCCGCTGACTACGCGCACATCTTCCGGCAATGCTCGCTGCACCAAAGTGCCCTCGGCACCCACAATGAACGCACCTTGTCCAAAGCCAAGAATGCCATCATCCGAGGTGAAGACCACCACCTCTTCTCCAACATTGAACCGAGGCGCGCCCGGCACGGAGAGCTCGACCCCGTCGATGGCTCCACCTGGAACTTTGAAACTAAAATAGCGCTGACCCGAGCGATCAAGTGACCGCGTCACAGAGAGATCAACTCGCGTGTAGAAGAGTCCATCGGCGCCACGCTCGACTGAGGTCTTGTCGACAACACCGTGCACCACATCGTCAGCCTCAGCGAGCATCTCTTCGGCCGTGAGCAAAACGGGGTATTCCGCCGCAATGGCAGCAAACGGTAGGAACAGGGCAATCAGAACACTGAGCTTCATGGGGGCGAGACTCTCCTACCGATCACTATCGGAAAACATGCCCCCTACCCTAAGCCTCTGCTTAAATTTTCCAGAAGTTCGTCCGACATGCACGCATGACTTTACTAGAAGAAGCTCTCGCGCACGGCCTCGCTCAGCACAGAGCCGGCCAGCTCACTGAAGCCCGCAGTGTCTACGAAGCGCTGCTGTCACACTGTCACGACCCCAACATACATGGCACTGCCTTGAGCCATCTGGCGCACCTGCACCTGAATGCAACCCGACTGTCCGATGCTCGAGAAGCGGCTGATAGGGCGCTGAGGATCGATGGCAGCAATGGGACCGCACTCTTGGCCGCCGCTAGAGTCGAGCGTGTGGCCGGCCACCCCGAGAAGGGTCTCGCCACACTGCAGACCCGCTCAACACATCACTTGCCACCAGCCTTGCTCCATGAGCTCGGACTCTGCTGGCACGCCATGGGTGAATTCAGAAAGGCGTTCTTGGCGTTTAAGGAGGCCAAGAGGAGAATATCGTTTACCAACCTTGATGTGAATCGAGGTATCCTCACTCGATACATGGAGAGGCTCGCCGCCCGCTTTGATGGTCCTGAAGAACAGTGGACTCCCACGCCGGCGCTGGACCGAGCTTCCCCCGTCTTCTTGGTAGGCTTCAAAGAATCGGGTGTCGAAGAACTCGGCGCCATCCTTGGCGCACATCCTGGCTTTGGCCTCACCCGCGAAGCGCCCGCTATGGATGCCGCACGCCGCAGTATCGGCGGTAAAGATCCCGATGGACTGCACACCCTCACCGAAGAGGAGATCTTGCGGGCGAGAACGAAATACTTCGAGGTTATCGATCAGCGTGTCTCCCGGGACTGCATCCCAGTGGACGCCATGCCGTTCAATATGATCGGGCTTGCGCTGATTCACAGGCTCTTTCCTGAGGCGCTCATCCTACGATGCGTGCGGCACCCCTGTGAGGCCACACTGCGGGCATTCCTCAAGCCATATGAGCTCAATGCAGTCACCTGCCACTTCGACCGACTTGAGCGGACTGCGACAACCCTGATGGCAACCACTGCCATCAGTGCACAGATTGAAGACACACTCGGCTTGACGGTACACCCTCTGAAGATCGAGGAGTTCCTCGCCTCACCTCACGAGACTGCGGCGGCTATCGCCTCCGGCGTGGGCCTTGACCCACACGCCGATCTTGCGGTGACACCCATGTCTACCCTCGACCAGTGGCCAAAGTACAGCGCAGAGATGTCGCGGTGGCTCACGCCACTCACTGATCTTGCAGAAGCCCTCGGCTACCCCGCGAAGTAAGCGCGCGCATCGGCAAAAGCGGCCACAAGGCTGCCACTCTGCAAGTCAATCCATACGAGATAGTCGCTTGCTGCTGTGACTGCGTGCGCCGCAATGAGCGCACCATCAGGAGCCTGCTTGAGCAACTCCACGACACGTGAAGCAGCCACGGCACGCTCAAGCTCACCATCGCTGAGGAACTTGGTCCTGTGTGACTTCCAAAGAGCGATCAGAACCTCACGCTCGTCCGCGATCTTGGCTGCCTTTACATCCAAGTCGCCCACACCCGGCAGGCTGGCCTCGACCAAACTCTGAATCCGGTCTGTCAGCGTCTGGCTTGCACGCTCTTGAACGGCTTCTTCCGCGTCCACTGCCTCGCGGGCCGCCTCGAGGGCCGACTTTGGACGCACTGCTCGTGCAGCGAGCCGCTCGACCCGAGAGAGACGCTGGCCGTAGCGCGGTGCTGCCTCCTCGTCAGGATCAGGGGTCGGAAGCTGGTTGAGCGAGAACAGCGCCTCGGGCTTGCTCTCAGTCCAGTCATCCGAAGCGGGAAGCTCTCCGATAAACTCGACGGCATCGCTACCAGAAGGCTTGGACTTCAGTGGTCCCGCGCCTGCGACCTCACCTGCAGGCTCAGGGAGCTCTGCCGCCGCTGGCATGGGGACCATCTCAGTAGGTGCATCCTCCAACTCGAGGCCCGGAGCAATACCCTGAGCCTGAACGTCCGAGGGAAGCCCGGGCTCAGAAATCGAGCCGAGCCCGCGACCACCATCGCGGCCCACTGCAGCCGGATCAGGCGCATCGAAGAGACTGGATAGCGGATCAAAGCCTTTTTTGCGATCAGACATTTGAGGACACCTTCTTAGACGGGACCGACGGGTCCACACTCTGAGGTTACCCATTAGCTCATGAAACCCCCTGACCGCAATCCATTTGGTTGGCAAAGACTCTATGAAGGTGGAGAAATCCCCATCTTGCTGATTCGACACGGACAAACTGAATGGAACAAGGAGCGCCGGTTCTTGGGTCGCTCAGACATCCCATTGAATGCCGAAGGTAAAATACAAGCAATCAAATTAGCAGCGGCCCTTGAGGCCATTCCGCTCACTGCAATTTATAGCAGCCCCCTGTCTCGCGCCTGGGAAACGGCAGCCGAGTTGGCCGCAAACAGAACCTGTACCCCCATTCCAGTTGAGGGCATTACCGAGCTGGACCAAGGTGAACTCGAGGGGCAGTTCGGAGTCGATCTACCGAGTAAATATCCAGCCTTTCATGACGCCTGGAAGGCCGATCCAACGGACGTTCGAATACCAGGCGGAGAGACCCTCGCAGAGTGTGCCGAGCGCTCAGTCAGCGCCATTCACGAGCTGCTCAAGAATCACACACCAGGCAAGCCGGTCGCTGTGGTCTCTCACCGTATGGCCATCGGCGGCATCATCTGCGCAGCCTTGGACCTTCCCGTCCGGTACAACATGGTCATCGGACAGCGAAACACTGCGATCAACCTGCTCAGCTATCGGGACCATAAGCTCACCCTGCACCGCCTCAACGACGCAGACCACCTCGACGAATAAGCTACTCGATTACTGGGCAGCCTTGAATCCATCGATGACGATGCTCGGCGTGATGATCTCAGGAAGCGGAATCGCCGCCTTAGAGGGGTCCGCAGGCAGCATCAGGTAGAACGGAACGCCCGCCTTGCCATAGCGCTGCAGCCATTCCGTGATGACCGGATCTCGCCGAGTCCAGTCGGCCTTCAGCGGAACAACGCCGTGAGCCTTCATTGCGGCACGGACCTTCTCAGACTCCAAGACAGTCTTCTCATTGGCCTTGCACGACAAGCACCAATCAGCAGTAAAGTCGATGAAGACTGGCTTACCTTTCAGCGCCGCAACCCTGTCCTCAGTGAACGGCTGCCACGGCACTTGCTCAGAGAAGTCGAGCTCGAGGTCGAGCTCACCAGAATCGACCTGGGCAGGCTCGGCAAAGTCCGTCACGAGGAAGCGGTAACCACCGAGGACCGAAACACCGAGGGCAATCACCAAAGCGATGACCTTGGCGCGGTCGGTGGCGATGGGCCCACCCCAGCGCCCCAAGACCCAGCACCCAAGCGACACGAAGAACAAGAAGGCCACAAAGCCAACCGCTCCCGCACTGCCTGTCTGAGCTGCAAGGACATCAATGAGCCAGACCGTTGTCGCCATGAGCGTAAAGCCCATGAACTGCTTGAAGGTCTCCATCCAGGCCCCGGGCTTGGGCAGAAACTTGGCCAGAGCAGGCACGTACGCAATTCCGAGAAACGGTGCAGCAAGGCCCAGGCCCGCGACGCCGAAGAACAACAAGATTCCCCAGCTCGGAAGGGTGAATGCGAAGCCCATACCCGTCCCCAAGAAGGGCGCCGAGCACGGGGTCGCGAGCAGTGTCGCAAAGGCACCCGTGAGAATGTGACCCATCATCCCTTCTTTGTTCTGCGCGGCGGACATGCTGCTCGCACCGAATGCAGGCACCTCAAAGACGCCAAAGAGTGAGAGCCCGAAGACGAACACCAGGGTCGCCAGAGCAATCACGTACTCCGGTGCCTGGAACTGATACCCCCAGCCGACCTGGAGTCCGAGCACAGAGCGGAGCACGATTACCGTGCCTCCCAAGGCCAAGAAGCTCAATAGAACGCCGATTGTATAGCCGAGCCCAGCCTTCTGGCGCTCTCCCACACCAGCGTCTGACTGCTCCACGAGGCTGTAGATCTTGAGGCTCAGGACCGGCAACACACACGGCATGATGTTGAGCAAGACGCCACCAAAGAAGGCCATGAGCAACATAAAGCCGAAGCTCTTCTCCTCAGGTGGAGGAGGTGTCACCGCATCTGATGACGCTGGCGCCGCTGTAGCAGCAAGATCAGGTGCAGCCCCGGCCCACTTGAGTGGCACCGAGAACTCTGAGCGCACCCACTCATCACCCATCTTGAACTGAAAGAGCCCACCGACAGCGTCACCCACTGGAGTCGTCTCGGGAGCAAAGGTCTCACCCCCAATTACGATTCTGGTTCCGCCCGGAATCGCCTCAAACTTGGTCTCCATGATCATCCACTGGTCACCAGCAATGGGCACGAAGAACGGCCAACCTGTGGGATCCCGCTCAACACCCTCACCATGGGTGACATCAAAGGTCACCGTGAAGGGCTTCTCCGCCTCAACTGTCGCGGGCTCCACTGAGCCGACGATCTTCACATCTGCCGGCAGCGCCCTAGGCTGAAACCGCTTGGCGTGATCAAAGAGTGGAGCCTGGGTGCTCGGCACAGCAGCACCCGCAACAACGGTCAAGCTTCGCTCCAAGGCCACCTGTCCTGGAATGCACGAGACCTCACAGACTAGCCAGTTGGCCTCCAAGCCCACAGTCACCTCACCTGGGCTCATGTCCGCAGGAAAGTGCATGTCCGTAAAGAGCAAGACCTCGTCTTCATAGCCATAGGAGACGATGCCCTGCAGCTCAAATTTGTGGGGGGCCGGGTACTCATAGGGTGTGACCGCGACACCAGGGGGCGTCGCCCAACTGATAGACGTCGGAAGACCGATATCGCCCGGACTCTTCCAGTACGTGTGCCAGTTCTTGTCTTGCTCAAGGTGCAGGCCCACGCGAATGGTCTCACCCGGCGCCACAGTATCTTGGTCAAACAGGAGCCTGGCATGGACTTGATGCGGCTTACCGGGCTGGTTCTCTGGGCGCTTAGATGCACCCTCACTGAGCCCCTCTAAGTTGACCGCTGGTGGTGCTTCCCAGCCGGGCGGCGGGAGGCTCGTTCCTGCGCCCAATGCGCTGGACATAAACCAAAGAGATGAGATGAGGACATTCATTTGGCTTGAGCTCCAACGGTCACTGTAGACTCCACAATTTCAGTCTGCGGCATCCAGCACAGAGACTTCTTACAGCCCTGGTATCGGACCTCAAACTGCAGCGTGTAGGTGCCCGCAACATCGACCTTGTTCACTGGGATATCGATCACGACATCCATATCGAACTGCTCACGGGTGGCCTCTGGGTCGGCCGGGTCAGGCTTGACGAAGCCTGGCGGGAAGGATGGCTCACCTGTGGTGGGCCCTGTGGCATCAGTCGACTGAACCTGACTCACCTCCATCATGTCGCGGTACAGGTGGTGATCTTTCGGCACGCGAACGATCACCTGGACTGCACCCTCCTCTCCAGCCTTGAACGCTGCGTTGGTCGCCTCAACCCGGAAAGGATTGTCAGAACCAGCAGCAGCTGGCGCCAACATGCAGGCCCACGCAAAGAGAACCGTCAAAAAGCGTCCCATCTCAACCTCCTTAGATCCAACCCCTAACCAAAGCTCACGATGCCGGATAAAGAGGGCACCTTCCACCGCCAAAGATGACTGAGATGATCAAACCCACCGCAGAGCAGCTTGAGAATGTACCGCGAATGGAGCGCTTCTGGTTTCGTGTGGCCGACTTCTGTCTGCGTTTTTTGCGACCACTTTGCATTGCGTGGAACCGAATCATCATGGTGCACTTCTCGTACCTGATGACCGGACCACGGATTCGAAGGTGGGGCATGGAGCACCTTGAAGGGCTGGGGCCGAAAGACTGCATTGTCTTCGTCGCCAACCACCGCTCTTTTTTTGACTTCTACGTCATCGGGCCGGTTCTCTACCAGCGGACAAAGCTCTCAAAGCGCATCTTGTTCCCCGTCCGATCAACCTTCTTCTACGACAGCTGGATGGGCGGCATCGTGAATGCGCTGATGAGCGGATTCTTTATGTTTCCCCCCATCATGAGAGACAAGGGAAAGCGCGGCTTCAACGGCTACGCGCTCGACCGAATGGTCGCTGAGCTCGACAGACCCGGGATGCTCCTCGGGGTCCACCCCGAGGGTAAGAGAAACAAGAACGACGACCCCTACACGTTCCTCAGGCCCCAGCCTGGCGTGGGGACAATCTTGTCTCGGTCACCGCACACCCGCGTCATCCCGGTATTCGTGACGGGCCTCTCAAACAGCATGGGAACTGAATTCACACGCAGCTGGTCGAAGCGTCGCCGTGACTTCCCCATCGACATCATGTTTGGCGCCCCGCTGGAATTCGAGGAACTCCGCTCACAGACGCCGCGACTGGCCACCCATATGCAGATTGCCTCAGAGTGTATGGACGCAGTTGCTGCTCTCGGTGAGAAACACCGAGATGAGATCACCTCCAAAGACTAGGGCAACTCGCCCCTGAGGTCCGCCTTGACCCAGATCTTCTGGCCCACACTGCTCGCCGCGCTCACTGTCATCTCACTCGGACTGGGTATCGCTGGCGTGGCAGGGGGCTCACGAGTAGCAAGGATAGAGGGTCCTGACGCCCTCATGAAGTACCCTGCTCCTGCCTCCTGGCTCAGGCGACGACCCACATCTGCCAGATGGGTTCAGCGGATCGGGCGCCTGTATCTGATGGCCGCGATGGCACTCGGAACCGCAGCCGCTGTGGTGGGCCTCAGGCTGTCTGCTGGAACTCCTGAGTCGGCAGTCTGTAAACCGATAGCGAAGGCGATCATGGCTGAAGACTGGGCAGGCTCACCGCTCACCCTCATCTCTCTCGACCACCACACGGGCGGCTGCCGGATCAGGATTGAAGACCAGGCTGCCGTGGTGTGGTTCACCGTTTCATCAGCGCCGCCAGCCGGACTCATTGGAGAAGACTTCAACCATCAACGTGCCCAGCGTGAGCGAAAAGGGATGACCATCACGCGATTATCAGGCATCGGTAAGCGTGCATTACTTGCAGCCAGAGGCACCAATCCAGCAGCAACTCCCGCGGTACTGTTCGAGAGCAATGCAGGAACAACAGTTGTCGAGATCAACGGTCCAATGGTGACTCCAGCCAGAATTCAGAAAACCGTCGACATGATTCGAGCTGTCGCGCCTACACATCACTAAGAATCCATGTAGACTCCCTTCGGGGTTTTGATGTTTTTATTCTTCATGTCGATGGTGGCCAGCGCAGCAGCACCGCTCACCTGCGGCACTCCAGAGATCCTCCACGATCTTGTAGGCAAGCCCCCTCCAGTGACGGCAGCCCCCTTCACCGACTTGATCGATCAAGAGAGCCACGGTGAGATTGTAAATGTTCAGTACTCAGATCGCTTTGCGCTGAAGTGGGGACCGGACTTTGATCCTGGCGAGGAGACAGCCTCTCGCCTTCTGGATGACTTCGAGTACTCACACTCAATGGAAGTCCTGGAGTGGAGCATGTCGGACCCAACGGGTGTCGGCGGAACGTACTTCAATGTGTACATCGGAGATACGGGCGGGGATGTCCCCTCTGTGTTCGGAAATGCTGGCTACTACACCCTCGACGCCAGCGGCTTCCCAATGATTGTCCTGAGCAAGGACCTCATCGGCGATGTCGGCTATGTGCGCTCTGTCATCGCTCATGAGTTCTTCCACGCCGTACAGCATGCTGAGGATGCGTTCTACTACGAGGACACGGGCCGGTGGTACTGGGAAGCAACAGCCTGCTGGGCATCGGGCCAGATCGTACCTGAGAGCAGCTCTTTCTTTGGCTTTCTCCCCTGGTACGCGCTGCAGCCCGCAGCGGGCATGTACCACTTCACTTACGAAGAGTTTGGGGGTGCACCGCCAGACCTCCACCAGTACGGGGCCGTCATCTTCCCCTGGTACATCAGCGAGGTTCTCCACGTCTCGGAGGCCATACTGGCGTCGTGGCGAATCGGCGAGCCGGGTGGCGACCCGATGGAAGCGCTTGAGACCATTCTCTCTGAGGAGGTTGTTGCACGCGCGGTCGCAGATCACGGCGCCCGAAACTTGAGCTGGGACTATGCGCTCGGACCGCAGTTTTCTGACCATGTGGAAGGCTGGGCTGGGCACTTCTCCGCTCAAGACCGTCGACATGCCAGTCTCATCGACCACCCGACAGAAGGCTTCTACAGCGTCGACCCAGAGTACTATCCGAGGGCGATGGGCTACACCTTGGTGCAGCTTCCCGACTCAGCAGTCACACCAGCAGGACGCCTGACAGTCTTGCTCGCCGATGACCCAGACGCGACTACAGACCCACCACCGGATCACCCCAATCTTCGAGCGACACTTATCGAATTCACGAGCACTGGCCCGGAATACCGAGAAGTACGCGCTGACATACCGCACACCAACTTTTGGGTAGAAGAGGGTGCAGAACTCTGGCTCTCGATCGCGAACACAGGCCTGCTGTCTGAGGCCTTCTACCCCACCCCGTTTAAGCTCTCGTTCATTCCATTGCCTGATGCACCCGAGCCAGAGCCAGAGGACACTGGGGACCCTGAAGATACCGGCCCACACACCAGCCCCGGGGACACCGGCGACACCGGCAGCAACAGCGACACCGGAACACCTGAGGATCCACCCATCGAGTACGAGGTTCCAGGTGCGGTCAACAAAGAGACCCCAGCCGGTGGCTGCAGCTGTGCAAGTACGCAGACATCGTCGTGGCCCGCCCTGCTGGCGCTACTTCCGCTGCTGGTTCGCCGCAGGAGCGATAACCACTCCGGGTGATCGAAAACCTTACCAACGTTGCAGTCATCATCCCTGCTCTCAATGAAGAGGAGAGTCTCCCCCACGTTCTTCAGGCGATGCCCGCCGTGGGCGAGATCTTCGTTGTCGATAACGGGAGCACTGATCGAACCTGCGCAGTCGCGAGAAATGCTGGAGCCACAGTCATCAGCCAGCCCAAGCGCGGCTATGGTATGGCCTGCCAAGCCGGCATACAGGCCGCTGCGAATGCGGCACTCGACGTGGTGGTCATTATTGATGGAGACCACAGCTTTGATCCCCGAGAGATGACCAAGCTTGTCGAGCCCATCAATGACGATCGGGCAGACATGGTTCTCGGTGACAGGACCCAGACAGCCGACCAGGGCGCCCTCACGACACCCCAGCGCTTTGGCAACCTGGTGGCGACCACGCTGATTCATGGCATCAGCGGCCATCGTTATCGTGACATGGGCCCATTTCGTGCAGCCCGAACACAGGCGCTGGTGGACATGAACCTTCGAGATCCGAACTACGGCTGGAATGTGGAGATGCAGCTCAGAGCGCTGCAGTGCGGATACCGCGTGCTTGAGGTCCCGGTCGCCTGCCGAAACCGAGTGGCAGGAGAATCAAAAATCAGCGGAAACATCGGAACAGCAATTCGCTGTGGTGCAAAGATGATGTTGGCAACCTGGCGGTACGCAAGATGAGCGCTGGGATTGTTGTCCTGACCAAGGTCGCCGCTCCAGGGAAAGTCAAGACTCGCCTCGCTGCCGAGATTGGAACAGACAAGGCCCTACACCTTCACACCGCGATGCTCGATCACACGATTTCGCTTGCACTCTCAACTGGCCTGGATGTGACTGTCTCTCTTGCAGGCAGCGACAACGGAGCTACCGCAGCTCGCCTCATCGAGCTTGGTGTCGAAGTGCAGCAACAACCCGATGGAGACCTGGGCCACAAGCTGCGCCACGCCATGGGACACAAGAGACGAATGATCGCACTCGGATCAGACTGCGTCGTCTTTGATCCCCAGTGGCTCGTTGATGCAGCCGAGAGTCCAGTCCCAGTGGCAATAGGGCCCTCAGATGACGGAGGCTACTGGACCATCGTCATCGGCGGTGGGCGCGATGACCTGATGGATGCGCTGCTCACAGACATGCCGTGGTCACAGCCGACCCTCATGAGACAGACCATCACCCGCCTCGAGCACCTTGGCGTCGACTATACAGTCCTCCCCGAGTCTTATGATGTAGACCAAGAGAGCGACCTCAGCCGACTGCTGGCGGACCCACGGTGCCCACCACGTGTGCTCGAGATTATGCGCTCAGCGTGAGCGCTTGTTGAACGGAATCAGCACCTTATCGATGCTTGAATTCCAGCCTTGTGGGGGTGCGGGAAGCTGGCCAACCTTGTTGAGCGCATCCAGTGCCGCCTT